>Ga0193738_1000017_pt1 | contig 130546 bp, 104 predicted proteins | sample L2a1metaG_FD_144927 | JGI IMG/M metagenome (GOLD analysis project Ga0193738, IMG submission 144927) | Soil microbial communities from a riparian zone of the East river system, Colorado, United States - L2a1 | ecosystem: Environmental > Terrestrial > Soil > Riparian zone | place: USA: East... | reverse complement strand
CTACAGTCTGTCGCCTTTAGCCACTCGGCCATCTGCCCATCGCAAATACGAATTGCAATTTTAGATATACTGAGCCACCTGCCAGAATCGAACTGGCGACCTACTGATTACAAATCAGTTGCTCTACCAGCTGAGCTAAGGTGGCGGATTACTGTTTCCACAAATGCTGGTTAGTCATGCGGAAATGGTAATAAAGAGCTACCCCTAATTCTTAGGGGAGGCAAAGGTAAGGGAATTTGATATTTGGAAAAATCTTTGGAGCGAAATTTTGTGCTGATAATGAGAAAGAAAAAGGTCCCGTCATTGACGAGACCTTAAATATTTATGCTGCTTGCTTTTTCTTTTTCTTTTTTATTTGACTTAACAAGGAGTCAAACGCTTCATCAAATGACTCCTCGAATGATTTTGTTGTGGTTTTTGCAAAAAAATAGTGTTTGGGTACATGTACTCTGATCTCTGCGATCTTGTCTTTAATTGTATGAATTACATTATCGAGTTTCAGAAACACATCAACTTCTACAATGCGGTCATTAAAAATTTTTAGCTTTTCTAACTTTTGATTAATGTATAGTACAAGTTTTTCGTCCGCATTGAATCGAACAGTTTGAATCTTCACGTTCATAGAATCGCATTTTTAGGTGAAACAATAAATAAAGAACTAAATAGATTTCGTTTGATTTTTTGCATTACATTTTTATAGCATAGGCTCGTTTTTTGATTCAATACAAGTTAAAATTAAAATAAGCCTTTTCCAAAAAAAAATTGCTCAAAATTTATTGCAGTTACGATGTTAAAATCAGGCTTTGGGATGAGCTTTTTTATACACGTTTTTGAGCTTTTCAATAGTATTATGTGTATAAACCTGGGTGCTTGCAAGACTGGCATGGCCAAGTAGTTCTTTTACTGCATCAAGGTTAGCGCCGTTATTCATTAAATGTGTTGCAAAGGTATGTCGCAATACATGTGGGCTTTTCTTATCAAGCGTTTTCACTTCCTCCTGTAAGATACTTCTTACCAGATTATATGCATATTTCGGATATAATTTTTTCCCTTTCGAACTTACCAGCAAAACATCATCAACTTTTTCGAACACTTTTCGTTTCTCATTTATATAGTCTTTTATTATAGTAAGCAGGTCTACCCCTGCCGGTATAATTCTTTCTTTGTTTCCTTTACCCAATATCTTGAATTGTTTTCTTGAAAAATCAACTTGACGTTCTTTAAGATTTATCAATTCACTTAACCGCATTCCCGTTGAGTAAAAAATCGTAATGAGCATTTTTGTGTTCAAACCATCCCAATCTTCAGTATTAGTATTAAGAGCTTTGGTTAGATCAACCAGGTCTTTTTCTCTTATAAAAACAGGTAGTCGCTTACTTATTTTTGGAGAAATAATATTTCCCATCGGGGTGTTCTCGACCTTACCTTGCTTTAGTTGAAATTTAAAAAAAGATTTAAGCGTCGATATTTTGCGATTGATCGTTCTTCCAGTTACATCATTATCTTTTAATGAAGCAAGCCAGCTGCGAACAAAACTTGAAGAAACTTCAGTGAGAGTAAGTTTCCCGAATTGCGTATCAAGAAAATCAAAAAATTGAACGAGATCATCATGGTAAGAGCGAATGGTATGAGCAGAATACCTTTTTTCAAATTTCAGGTAATCAATAAAGGATTGGATGTATGGATAATTTTTATCTGTCATTTGCCCCCTAAGGTCAGGAACTAAAACTTAGCTACTCAAAAGTAATTGAATCAAGCCCTACTTAAAAATGATCTTAACCACCATTTTGCAAACATAAAAATATAAGAAGGCCTGAAATAGTATTTACGATAGGCCCTATCCATAAAAGAATTGACCTGCCCGGGATCAAGGTTTTGCTGTTTATATACCAGGGTAAACTGATCATAAGATTCAAAATTCTCCGTCAGCAACCTGTTATCCATTTTAAGCTGATGAAAGTAACCAGTACCCGGATAGGGTGTGGAAATTGAAAATCTTGCGGTGATCGTATTGAGTTGAATGGCATGTTGAAGTGTGTTTTCCATCGTCTTCATCGTATCTCCTTCCATCGCCAGCACATAAAATGCACTTACATTGATACCTTTCTTTTTGCAAAACGCAACGATCTTATCCTGGTGAGTTTCTTCAACCAATAAACGGCGGTTACTTTTTGCAATGTCTACATCAAAGGTTTCAATGCCAACGTTTATATTTCTTAACCCAACATCATACATAATTGTAAGGCTTTCTTCATTCAACAAGTCAAGCCTTGTTTCCATTCCCCAAATAATTTTCACTTGTCTTTGCCTGAGCTCTTCTACAAATGCGGATATAAAATTCTTATTTACTCCAAAGAGAGGGTCTCTGAATTGTATCCCCTTGATCTTATATTTCTTTTGCAGCAGCTCCATATCATCAACCACTTTTTTTGCTGACCGTTGCCTTATTTTGGGACCTTGTGCTTCTCCATACACACAATAGAACCGGCAACTATAAGGACAGCCTTTGCTTGCCTGCAAAACAAGAAAAGGACTTTTATTAATTAAAGGCCTGTAATTATATTTTGAAACAGGAAAGCCGTCATAGTCCGGACTGGGTAGAGCTTCCATATCCGTTAGCGAAGTAACTTTTACCTTTCCGTTCAATTGGTCGAGCCCTGTAAAGTCATTCATAAAAAAAGCTTCAGGTTCGCCGATAAGAATAAAGTCTGCATTGGGAAAAAGTTCTGGGCACTGGGAAGGAAATGGACCAACAAATCCAAGTTTTGCATGCGGGAATCTTTTTCGTAAACTTTCAGCTACTTTGTTCTCATGCATATAATCTATAATGGAGCCATAAACAAGTATGAGATCAATTTTCACATCACTGGTTGGCAGGCTTTCTTCAAAGTAGTGAACAAGGCTTCCCTTCTCTTTAAGTATAGCCTGCAAAAAGGCAAGGCCAATGATAGGAAGCCTCACTCCCTTTTTTTTAACCCGCATCAGGGTCTTTGAAGTAAAAGAGTTTCCATAATGGTCTTTGGTCCCGAAACCACCATTAAGATCTTTATTAGCAACAGACTTATTATCGGGACAAATAACATGAACTATGGCCACATTCATTTTAAATACATCATGATTCTTGGAAATTGGATGGCCATTCATTATACGAAATCGTTTTTCAAATTGAAGTTACTCATTTTTGCAGCAGTCTTATGGGCATAAAAATAGCAGCATGCTGTGGCACACTGCTATCAATAATATCTTGAACTTGGTTCTACTTAACTTTCGATTTTTCCGCTGGCGATTTTCTGCTTGTAAACAGCTTTCAATACCGCACCGCGACGTCTTACTGACGGTTTGGTGTATGATTGGCGTTCACGAAGTTGGAGAAGGATCTTACTTTTCTCAAACTTCTTTTTGTACTTTTTAAGCGCCTTGTCTATGTTTTCGCAATCTTTTGAATCAATGATCAACATGGTTAATATACCTCCTTTGGTATTTTTTATTGGGCAGCAAAGATAGGAGGAGAAATTGAAATGAAAAAGCTTTTACAAAAGGAATTTAACCCCACTAACATCGGGATTGGATTTGTCCATTTGGACTGCTTAGCTTTGTCAATATGTTTACCGGGATAGTTGAAGCACAAGGAATAATCAAGAAGGTTATTAAAAAGGAGGGCAATAGAACCTTCTGGATCAAATCCCCGATCTCGTCAAAATTAAAGCCAGACCAGAGTGTGGCCCATGATGGGGCGTGCCTTACAGTTGAGGAGGTAAAAGGTAACCAGCACCGGGTTACTGCCATCGCTGAAACATTAAGTAAAACAACATTAGGAGATTGGCAGAAAGGCGCCACTATCAATCTTGAAAGATGTCTAAAAATAAATGACCGTCTCGATGGGCATTTTGTACAGGGGCATGTTGACACATCTGCCGTCTGCCTAAATAAAAAGGAAAAAGGCGGTAGTTGGGAGTTCTGTTTTCAATTTCTTCCGGAGTTTGCAACATTAGTCATTGAAAAAGGATCAATCTCCATTAATGGTATAAGTCTTACTGTTTTTAATGTAGCCGAGACCACTTTTGATGTGGCTATAATTCCTTATACTTTTGAACACACAAATATCAACTTTGTGAAAATAGGGCAAAAAGTGAATATCGAATTTGATATGCTTGGAAAATACATTAATAAAAAAACTTCTCGTTTTATTAGCCGTTAATATTTTCAAATAAAATATTTTTTTAGCTTCAGAAATTTTTTTTCAAAGAGATTGTAACTGGCGTAGCTAATAGCAAGGATAAAAGCAACTCCTATGATTCTAACAGTGAAATAAGTTATTTGCTTTTCGAGTCCCATTTTTATGAGTTCATGTTCTGCTTTATAAATAAATATTGCCAATATTATCCAATGAAAGATATAAATACCATAAGAATATTTTCCAAGCCAGGTAAGCCATTTGGAATCAAATATTCTCCGAGTAAGCCCGGAACATGACCTATTAACAGAAGCATTCACGAGAATAAAAATCCATATAAAATCAATAGCGGAATAACCTGCCCACAACAACCAGTTATTGGTAATGTGCAGGTTACTATCATGCATGAAAATAATGACAAGACTAATGAAAGATACTATTGCTATGGTCAAAAAAAAGCGATACCAGTTTTCCAGTTTCTTTTCTTTTTCGAGAATAGCCACAAATGCCCCTAAAAAAAGAGGTTCTGCTGCTGTTATTGTATTCAAATAACTGTACAGATTTTCCTGTATAGAAACTCTTACAATAATAGACCCTGCTATTAACAGAAGGACAAAAACATAATTTTTTTTTATATTGACAAGAAGTAAAAACAGGAATGGCCAGATTAAATAAAACTGTTCTTCGACAGCCAGAGACCAAAAATGAAAGAAAACGGGTTGTGCAGGAAGACCTTTCAAAATTATCATCCAGTTACTTACATACCCCCAATACCAGCCTTGTGCATTATATAAGTCGTCATAATAAATAAAATAAGATGGGTAAAAAAAAGGAAGAATAATAAAAAAAATAAATAGGCACCCGTAATACAAAGGAAAAATTCTAAGTACCCTTCTTAAATAAAAATTTCTAAAATAAGAAAAACTGTTGCCTGTATAATGAAAATAGAGTCGCCGCGTGATGAGATATCCGGACAAAACAAAAAAAAGATTAAGCCCGATCCAACCGAATTTGAAAATATAATACTTGTAAAATATGTGATCTACAGCAACGAGAAAAATCGCCAATCCCCTCATACCATCAAGATATTTTACTCTGTTCTCAATAAGCTCGTCGTCAACCATTATAATGCAATTACTAGTTTCTTAGGATAAGATTTGCTAACCTCATTAATCTGTATTTCCATCATACATTTTAGTAAAGTATATTTATCAAATATATGAATAACGAAATTCTTTCTCGCACTCACTATCCTGCTCTCGATGGTTTACGTGGAATTGCTATCATTCTTGTGCTTCTTTATCACAATTTTAGCTTTATAGAATATTTTAACTACGGCTGGCTTGGAGTTGACCTTTTCTTTGCTCTCTCCGGCTTTCTTATTACTAATATTCTTTTAAATTCACTTACCTCGGCGAATTACTTTAGAAACTTCTATGCCCGCCGCGTTTTAAGAATCTTTCCGCTTTATTATTTTTCTCTTACCCTTTTTTTATTCATTATCCCTGCAATCAATCCGTCGCTTCTTGATATGTCATACTACAAGGAGCACCAGGCTTGGTTCTGGACATATTTACAAAACTGGCCACTCATAATCAAAAGTGATGAAAGTGGTTTTACGTTGAATCATTATTGGTCATTAGCTATGGAAGAGCAATATTACTTGATATGGCCATTAATAATACTTCTTCTTAAAAAGCCACAAAGGATATTTATCCTTTGTGTTTTTCTATTGGCTATTGTAATTGCAGCTCGCTTTTATATTTGGAAAAATAATGAGCACTTTCCATCTTATGAAAGAGCTTTTTTATTTACAAGACTTGATGGTATTTTAATTGGCTCCATGCTAGCAGCCATTTATAAGATCAATATTCATTTACTAAGAAAATACTTTACAATATTCCTATTAACACTTACAGCGATAAATTATCTTTTCTATTTGTACAAGAAAAATCAAAGACCTGATTTTCCCGTTTGGGCCATTGGGGGCTTTACTACTTTCTCATTTGTTTTTGCTTTAGCAATCTATGAAGCAGTTATGAAAGAAAACAAATTCATTAATCTCGTTCTTACAAATCCTGTATTAATATTTCTAGGAAAATATTCTTATGGCATATACATTTTTCATTGGCCGATAACTATAATGATGACACCCTATTTTGGCAACCTTATAGGATCATTGATAAAAGAACCTGGCATGTGGCAACAAATAGGAACTGCTATTTTATGTACAGTGGCGGCGATGGTTATAAGTGTCATTAGCTACCATTTATTTGAAAAACATTTTCTTAAACTTAAAAAATATTTTTGAACCCCTTTTAAGTAACAACAAGTTTGAATCAGGCCTTTTTCATGATCACCAGATCACGTTTATTGAAGTAGTAAGTATAACTTAAATGCTAAAATGTTAACCCTTTTATTCTACCAAATCATTATTACGTTATCCTGTTTCTGGAGTGGAATTCTTTTTTACAAATTCTTTCCTGCAAAAAAAGAACCAAGACCGATCATATATTACCTGGTAAGCGGATTGATTCTTCTTACATCTTTAACCCAGATCATTGTCTTGTTTTTCCCAATTAATATTTATACCAAAGTTGGGATGATAGTCCTGCTTATTTTATTATCCATTATCAAACGAAAAAGCACGAAATTTTTTGTACCGGAGATCAAAGTTTCTTCATCCCTGATATTGTTTTTTATTATTTGGACTATAATACTTCTTATCACTGCCGGGCCAACAATGATGGATGACACAGAAAGTTATCATATCCAATCAATAAAATGGATACAGGAATATGGCTCCGTTCCCGGGATTGTAAATCTTCATGTAAGATTTGGTTTTAATTCGTCATGGTTTAGCAGTGTGGCGTTACTTAGCTTTTCCTCAAAAACCACTGGTGGATTTACTGTAATGAACAGTGTTATATCGGTGTGGTTATGTTATTGGTTTATTGAGAAATTAAATCAGTTTAAGAAAGGAAATAACGTCTATGCCGCTTTTGCTTTTCTTTCAGTTTTCATTATATCCCTGGTAATTTGGCCATTAATTAGAGGAAATGCGGCTACTGCCAACTATGATTTCATTACCACCTTCATTGTTTTAATATTATTTACAGAACTATTTTTTAGTGAAAAGATTTCTCCTAGGATAGAATGGATCATCTGGCCCGCTTACTTGCTCACTGTTCGACTTATCAATTTCCCATTATTACTATTAAGTTTATTTGCTTTTATATTATTTATAAAGCAAAAACAAACCAGGCAGCTTCTTTTTCCAATAGCTTATTGCCTTTTACTCATTGTTCCTTTTATTATTCGAAGTATTATAATTGCCGGTTTCCCATTTTATCCTGCGACCTATTTGGATTTTGCTAATGTTGATTGGAAAGCTGACCCCCAGATAACCGAAAGTTTTCTTGAATTCATTAAATACTATAATCGTGTTAGCACAACTTATTTTGATATCGAACAAACAAAAGCACTAGGTTCTGCATGGGTACCTGTCTGGTTCCAACATCTCTTTCTCTTTGATAAAATATTAGTGGTGGCTGGTTTTACTGGAATATTATTCACTGGTTTGAAATTGTTTATTCAAAAATATAATTATAGCAGATCAATTATTACGGTGCTAATGATGCTCTGGTTTATTAGTTGGTTTATTATTGCTCCAGATCCAAGATTTGTGTATGGTGTTTTGCTATTTGGAATTTTTCTATTGGCTTATCATTTGATTTCTTTTATAAAAGATCCCGGATCAATAAAATTTTTATTAAATGTTTTAATAATTCTCATGATCGCAGGGTTGAGTTATTACCTGGTTTCAAAACCATTGAAACAAACGGAATACAAAAACTGGATCTCACCTTTACAACTTCCACAACCACCAGTAAAAGAATTCGTGATCGATGGAATTACATTTCAGATACCTGTGTCAATAAATAATAACTGGAATGCCCGTTGTTATGGCACTGAATTACCTTGTTTATACGAAATCCATCCAAGATTAAAAATGAGAGGAAAAAAGATTAGTAATGGTTTTCATTTAGAAAAATGAAGATGCTAGATTATCTTCACCAATAATTTCAATGACTGTGAAAAAACTGAGTATCATCATACCCTGTTATAATGAAGAAAAACTGATCTCAACGGTATTGGAAAAAATTTTGCAAACAAAGCTTGATCAAGACCTTGAAAAACAGATAATAATTGTAAATGATGGGTCTACTGATAACTCGGCAAATGCAATAAATAAGTTTTGCGAAAAAAATCCTTCTGCGATCGCTATTCATCAACAAACAAATTCGGGCAAGGGTGCAGCAGTAAGGGCGGCTTTACAAAAAGTGAATGGTGATATCATCATCATACAAGACGCAGATTTTGAATACGACCCACATGATTATAATAAATTGTTACATCCCATACTTGATGGTCATGCAGACGTAGTATATGGTTCAAGATTTAGAGGAAGCGAGCCACACAGAGTTTTATTTTTCTTTCATACGATCGGTAATAAATTCCTGACATTTCTTTCAAACCTTTTCACAGGTTTAAATCTTACGGATATGGAAACTGGGTATAAAATGTTCAGGACTGATATATTGAAACAAATTCGACTCAAAGAGAACAGGTTCGGCTTTGAACCAGAAGTTACAGCCAAAACAAGCCGTATTAAAAGCATCAGAATTTACGAGGTTGGTATTGCTTACTATGGAAGAACATATGATGAAGGAAAAAAAATAAAATGGACAGATGGGTTTCATGCCATTTGGTGTATTTTGAAATATAATATCCTTTCACACAAATGATAGCGAGCAAATGCTAACAACTTTACTGGCATGGATCTATATTTCATTCCTGAGCTGGCTGTGGGGCATTCTTTTTTTGCAATTCATAAAAAAGATAATAAAAAGCGAATTACAGCTTCCGCATTTCAGCATCGTTTGCATTACCGGTCTTTCTGCGATTACAGTTATTGCCGGCACACTTTCATTATTCATACCCTTGGGTGAATGGTGGGTACAATTTTTATTTATCATTCCCTGCCTTGTTTTGTTTTTTAAGAAAGACTCACCTTTATTTTTTGTTGCATTAAAAAAAGAATTACAAGATCTGCATTTCTTATCGATCATTCTATTATCAGCTTGTTTACTATTGATCTTAGTGATGAGCAGTTGGACGATCATTCATCCTGATACGCTGGGATATCATGCACAAACAATACAATGGATTGAGAAATATAAAGCGGTTCCAGGTTTGGTTCATCTACAAGTTCGCTTTGGTTACCAGGGACTTTGGTTTGTCGATTCTGCACTTTTCGGTTTTAGTTTTACAGGCAAAGAAGGAATCTCTCTTTTAAACTCAACCGTGCTGTTTTGGTTTTTTATTTTTTTGATTAACCGAATCAATTATAATTTTCTTAAAGAAGGTAAAAGGCTTTACGGATTACTTTGGACTGCTTTACTTGTCATGAGTATCTGGAGTTATACACAAGTGAGATTAACGGCGACTTCTGCAAATCCCGATTTCATTGCTACCCTTTTTATTTTGATTATTATTTATCTTCTCCTTGAAAAAAACTTAAACCATCCTGATGAATCAACATGGTTGCTGGTTGCTTTTTTAAGTCTTGTGGCTGTTACGATCAAACTTTCGGTTGTCCCGGTACTATTAGTGACTGTTGTGGCTTCCTTGCTTGGTTTGGTTAAGAGAAAAATTAAACTATTTTTTACCATACTGTTTATATCTGCAATAACTCTCTCCCCTTTCATTGCAAGAAATATTATCACGACTGGTTATATCATATTTCCTTCAACCTCTATCGATGTTGCCAAAGTAGATTGGAAATATGATCCGGAACTTACAGTAAATGAAAAAAATTATATAACTGCTTATGCAAAGAACTCCGGAATAGTAGTAAGGGATGAAGTTAATCCAGTAAATAAAATGAGTCCTCCGGAATGGTTGCCAACCTGGTGGCAAAACCGATCAACTGCAGATAAGGTCATTATGATCCTCCTTGTACTATCTTTCGTTAGTGCAGTATTGTCAATAAAGAAAATACTTTTATCAGGTTTTATACCGGTACTCGCTTTATTAACGCTGCTAACAGGAATTGTTTTCTGGTTTATAAATGCTCCTGATCCAAGATTTGGTTTTGGATCAATACTTAGTTTTATTGGTGTAGTTTGCTACTTGGTTTTTATAGAAAAAGAAATTTTCATTGGGAAAAACGTATTGATCGCTATTATGCTGTTTGTTGCGGGATCGATATTTGCATATTCAGGATATAGATTTGCAAACTTTTTTAATAAAGATCAATTATTGATCCCTTTGGGAATTGAGAAAACAGAATATAAAACTCTCGAATGCGACGGAATTAAGATAAATTTCCCTGCTGCAAATAATGATCTTGGTATTATCCCTGTTCCATGTACTGATCTCGATTGTGAAAAATTTTCACCGAGAGGGAAAGAGATCATTGATGGCTTCAAAACTAAATAGAATTTTTAATACCTTTTCCACTCATCGCTTTGCTGATCGCCATATCCATCACTCTTTCTGCGTATGGCCTTGATATCTCATTTAATGATTCTGTCTTTTGATGTATAATATCTTTATTTTCTGAATCGAGCGCCGATCTAAGCTCATCAATTGCTTTTGTGGTTTTGACAATTTCTTCAGGTAAAAGAAATTCAGCGTTCTTATTTAGAAATTTTGCTGTAGTATCTATCAGTTGCTGTGCTTCAGTTTTAGCTTCGACCAACGCTCTAATTTTTATATCCTCACTTGCATGTTGAATAGATTCCATCAGCATTTTTTCAACTTCCTCATCGGTCAATCCATATTGAGGTTTTACTTCAATACTTTGTTCAACCCCGCTTCTTAATTCTTTTGCTTTCACATTTAATATACCATCAGCATTAATTAAAAAAGAAACTTCCACTTTGGCAAGTCCCGCTGGCATAGCAGGAATTCCTGATAAATTAAATTCTGCCAGTTTGCGATTATCTTGTACAAGGTCTCTTTCCCCTTGGAAAACAGAGATCCTCATTCCGTTTTGTCCATCTTTTTGCGTTGTATACTGCCGACCCGCTTTGGAAGGAATTTTTGTATTACGCGGAATCAATACATCCATCAATCCACCCATTGTTTCAATGCCCAATGAAAGAGGTGTAATATCCAGCAATAAAAAATCTTTATTGTTTCCCGCAAGAATGTCTGCCTGCAATGCTGCACCCAGTGCTACCACCTCATCAGGATTTAGTTCTTCGTGTACTTCTCTTCCAAAAAATCTACTTACTGATCCTTTAACTAACGGAACTCTTGTCGAACCCCCAACCATCACTACTTCATCAATATCATTTGAAGTAAGCTGTGCATCAGTCAATGCGTTTTTACAGCATTGAATTGTTTTATCAACAAATGACCGGATCAATTTCTCAAACTCAATTTTATTTAGTTCAAGGATCTCTCCTCCCGCTTCACCCTTAAAGTTTTCGTTCTTGCTTAAAAATTTCTTTGCTTCCTCTGCTTTTAATCTTAATTCCTGTGCAACGCTTTTATGTGTATTTAATTCTTCTTCTTTTATTCCTTTCTGGCCTATCCAATGTTTTACAATTGCATGATCAAAATCATCACCGCCTAAATAAGTATCGCCGTTTGTTGAAAGCACTTCAAATATTCCATTACTGATACGTAAAACAGAAATATCAAACGTGCCACCGCCGAGATCATAAACAGCTACTGTTTTCGTCTCATCTTTTCTCATTCCTAACCCATAAGCAAGACTTGCCGCAGTCGGTTCATTCACTATTCTTAATACATCAAGTCCCGCCAGTTTACCAGCATCTCTTGTAGCCTGTCGTTGCGAATCATTAAAATAAGCCGGCACGGTGATCACTGCTTTTGTAACAGGTGTTTTTAAAATATGTTCTGCTCTTTTCTTTAAGTCAGTAAGTATATACGATGATAATTCCACCGGCGAATAAAATTTTTCGCCTACTTTTATTTTCACTAAGCTCTCTGTATTATCATCAATTACTTTATAGGAAAAAAAAGATGAGCTTTCTTTTATGTCATTATAAGATTTACCCATCAATCTTTTTACAGAAAAGATAGTGTTCTGCGGTTCAGTGATAAGGTAATTTTTTGCTTCATCGCCAACTGCTACCAGTCCTGTATTATCAAAATGAACGATCGAGGGCACCAAAGCATTGCCATCATGTTCTTTAAGCACAACCGGCTTCCTGCTTTCAGGATGAATGATAGCCACCAAACTATTAGTTGTTCCAAGATCAATCCCCACGATCATTTCCTGTTGCTGTAAGCTGCCTGTTGATATATTGATTGCTATTTTGCCCATTACATTTTTGAATTCAATAAGTAGCAAAAATATTGAAGGATAAGATCAATCTCTTACGAAGTAGGAAACAAAAAAGTTCCCTTAATAAGGGAACTTTTGATATTAGGGTTTGTTATTTACTATTTATCTCATCAAATACATTTTACCATAACCCTTATTGAAGTACTTGTCTGTATTATCCTCATTATCTTTTTCTGTACTTCTGTACTTATCCAGCGATCTGCCGTTCAGATTTGTTATCACACGATACAGGTATATACCATTAGCAAGTTTCTGGCCATATTGATCCGTTCCATCCCATTTGAATTCGGTGATGTTTCGGCCGATATGCAATGGACCTAACTCATCCTTGGTTATCTCTCTTACGATCTTACCTGTTATTGTCATGATCTGTATCCTGATATTCTGCGGCACTTCGGCGCCAGTAATTGTAAATACAAATGCAGTTGATGTGGTAAATGGATTCGGATAATTCAGCATGTTTGAGATCATCGGTTTATTGATGACCTGGAATCCCACTTTGTACTCGACATTTCCTGCTGTGTTTCCACTCTTGTCTTTACCGGTAACTGTCAATTCATAATCTCCATCAAGCGGAAAGTAAGGCAGGAAGTCGATTGTTGCTGTATTATCAGCGTTTGGCGCATTACCCGGAGGGGTAAATTTCAATGTATCACTTGTATTAAAAAAGTAAGAACGTTTAACACCATTTGGATAACGTACCTGTATTTGGGCGCCAGATGTGTCATTTAATAAGAGCCATTTATTTTCATCTTTAAGCTTGATCGTAATATGAGGTTTAGATGCTACGATATCCCTGTTAAGAATATGAACGCCATCAAATGTTACATCGAGCAACGGATTCACTTTATCTGACCTAACATAAAAAGTCCGGTACATAAAGTTGTTAAAATGGAACTGTTCCGGCTGATCATTATCTGGATTTACATCAAGATAAAATGTATTTTGACCTACTAACCCCGCAGTATTGATAGGACCCCTTACATTCAATGTATCGTTTCCAGGCAATGGCTTGAATCTTCCTACCGTAATCGTATCCTGAACATTATTACTCTTTGTTACGACCATTTTAACCTTCAAACTATCAAATCTACCATCGCTTATGTTTTTAAATGCAACTTTAAAATCAAGAGGTTCTCCCGGATCAAGTGTATCCTTGAATTGGAAAAATATATTTGGTGTCAATGCACCTTCTGGTACAGGTTCATAGGTTAATCTCCAATATCGTAATTGGTAAGGAGTCAGATTGATAGAGTCAAGATTCCTCATTCGCAATTTTAAAAATGGATATTGAGCAGCATTGATTGTTGATATATCAACATCCTGTTGGCCAGTATTCAATCCCCTCATTATCGTTGTTTCTGTGCCCGCATTATCTATTCCAATAATATCTACAGTTGGCTGGTCACCGGCAGATACATCAACAGTTGATCCTTTCCATTTTAATTGTTTCCATTGTTTCGCCGCACCAAATGCCGGAGATGTTGTATAACCTAAGGTATCTGGTGTAGGACAGACTACGCTCAACAAAATTCGATCATAAATATTTTCGCCAAATTTTATGGAAGGTGTATATGTAGCAAGACTGTTCTTTTTATAAACAAATACAAAGGCATTTGTAGTATCGTAGTTATCTATAGATGTAAATCCCTGAGCTTTTAAAGTATGATATAAAGAAACACCCGGCCCATAATAGGCAGTATCTGCTGCCCATACAGATGCGTAAGTATTAACTCCAGGATAAGGATATGTACCACTTCTTACGGTAACATAGGACCCTTCCGGTACAATGTTTTCTAAAAATTCCCGTATTCTTCTTCTTGAAGCAGTATCTCCGAGAGGAAATATAAAATTGAATTCCCTGTTATAGGCCATGCCCTGGCAAGTATAAGTGCCATATAGATCCCCGGTAGTATTTCGCATTGGCTGAAACGAAACCGGATCAAAAACATTAATGTTTAATTCATTGTAACCACAACCAGGGCCAACGATACCTTCACCGTTAACATTAATATAATAATCCGCCGCATTGGGTGAGCTTGTTGGATATACACCTGATCTTATAAACAACTGGTTGAATACAGGATGATATTCCCATGTCCGGTTAGCGGAATCTATAAATACTCTTTCTGAGAATGATTTTGTGTGTTGATAAAAATGAGATTGATTAAATCCAACATCACTGTTTGGCAAGTAAACAAAGGATGCCTCATTCCATTTCGAGGGATTTCCTGCGGCATCAAGTGGCGATACCCGCCAGTAATAAACAGTGCTATCAGTAAATGTAGTTGCCGGGTTAAATTCAAGTAATCCGCCAATTGCAGTAACATTTACAGTACGCTTAAATGAGGAGTTGAAGAATTCAGTTGTATCAATTTCCATCCGGTATTGTTTTGATGGACTGAATGGATTTGCTGTAGAAGCATACAACTTAATATTTTGCTTATTTATAATTGCATAATTTAAAGGATAGACAGGTCTTGCATCATCTTCAAAAATGAACACATCCTTTGTAATGGTATTATTGTTTTCCCAGGATTCATCAACTGCATTATCTGCGTCAATTGTTACTCTAATTTGATTAAGTCCCTGATCAGTTAAAGGATCTATGCGAAAAATGACTGAAACTGAATCTAAATAACGAGTTCCCGGAATTGTATCCTTGAGAACTGTAATAAAAGTGCTATTGGTAGGAGTTTTGCGTTCAACTAAGATTGCAATGTTTTTATTAACGGATTTTCCCTGGTTGAAATATTTGGCATCAATTCTAAAAATTGTGTCGGCAACTGTTATAAATGATGGTGAAGCCTTCACCATCGGATCCTCAACAACATAATCGGGCTTCAAATGATTATTAGGATGAATTGCCGGATCACCATGATATGTACTTTGTTCTGTATGCATGCGGGCATAATAATCCAATTGGGATGTTTGAGCAAAGACGTCTATCACTGATTGTCTTAATATTTCCCCATAAGATTTGCCATACATTGTCCTTGTTTCATTCGTATATGTTTTTGTATTATACATATCAAGATAGTACGGTATACCAAAGTGTGAGCTAGCGATAAATGCTATGGCACCCCTGTTAGGAGTTAACAACCATCTTTCAGAAAGCGTTTCTTTTGTATAGAATCTTGCACCGTTATAATTAAAAAAATTACCTGCCAAACATCCCATTGCTATAAACAAAGGATATTTACCCGAATTATTATATTCTTCTGGATTATCAAGGTTAAAATCAAGTACTGTTGCTGAAGAGTGACCAAAATAGGTAACTTGGTTAAGTCCTTCAGCAAAAAGATCTTTTATACGTTGATCAGTAATTGCCTGGATAGTTTCGGTAGAGGACTTTTTAAACGTAGTTACATTACCACCAAACAAAGTATCAGAAATAATTTGTTCGTATTTATTCATGTAAGCACTTAGATCTGCAACAAGATCCGGCTCATTACCACCAATTACATGTACTACGTTTTTCATCCATGCTTTATCCTGAACCAATGGCGATGAAATGGTTTGAACTGTTTCGTACTCTTTTACTTTTGCCAAATAAGTTGCTACTTCCCCTCCATCGATCACCGACAAACGGCCAATTGGGGTTAGCGGAATTTGTTGTCTTACATCTGCGCTCAGTAAAATATCTGAAGCAGGCACTCCAAAAGTTGGAACAATATTTAATCTTTCTATATTGGGGTCATTTGATCGCTCCGCATAATTATACTGATCATATACCACCGCATGCCCGATCATAAATACAAACTTTGGTGCTGTGGAAAAATTGGCTCTGGCCCAACGTAAAAAATTTCTAACTGAATTCGGATGCTTCTTTATACCAAATGCAAACTGATCAACCAACTCATCAATTTCAAAAATTTTAGTATTGTAACTGCCGCCAACTGACGAACTACGGTAAGCCCTATAATCATCCACCGGGTTTGAACCACCGGGCCCTACATATAATCGCGGATGAGAAATAATAAGATAATCTGCCTGGTTAGTAGCAAGATTATAATTAATAAAATTTCTTTGCTTCATTGGGCCGATCGCGGCAATATTTGAAGGCTCAAGACTGATCAAAACAAATTTTCTGTCAACCATTGAAGGTTCTAATGCAAACTTCAGCAATGCAGGGTTAGAAATATCACCTATATATCTTTTACCATTTGTAATATCATATAAAACAGGAACTGTTGAACCATAATTGAAATTGGTTATTTCAAGATAATTACCTGATGGATTTGCAGGCAATTCAAATTGAAAGTTTATATTATTCCCGAAATTAAAAACTCTTGGGTAAGTCAATTCATACTGTGCCACTACCATCCTGTCATATGGGGCGAGGCTTTGATTTGCTATTTCAATTGTATTAGGACCATTTAATAATGTAGTTAATGGAACGCTAACAGAAGATTTTGTTTGGTTCAGATAGTCCATTTGTGTTTCGAGAATGCTATCGGAGTTCAGCTTAACTTTGAATCTCCGAATATTGATGCTATTACCAGCAGCATTAATACTGAAAGTAGCATCAGGACCTAAAAAATAAGGATATAATGTATGTCCCTCATATCGAGATTGACCTGCATAAATATCTCGGCAAACCCAACTTTCTCCCTTGTCATAGGAAGACGAATGAACGTATTCTCCTGCATCAACATAATAGCCATGGTTAATATACTCCCAATAATATTTTCCTTCCGTAAACATGAAATAAGCTTCCGGCGGAAGAATGTTACCCGCAACATTATTAACTGTATTCTGTAGTCTCCTGTTTCCACCAGCTGGATTTACGGTTAAGAAGTATGAAGCAGTATCACTTTGAAAACTATGTTTACTGGATAGAATAAAACTTGGATCCCGATAAAGTGTGCTATCGGGAAGACCGTCATTTTCCTCGCCCCAAAATTCAATAAAATCACTTCCGCCTAAAGGACCTGAAGGAACCGAAGTATAAATAGGAATCTCACGTCCATTTCGCCAAAGCTGAAATTGTTCAGCAGGTATGCTTCCAATCCCATTTGATGCAAGTACAGCTTGCGAAATCCTATAAAGCCCGGTATTACGTATATAAAATTTATAATAGGTTTTACTATAATCGATCCATTCATTATTGTAGGGGAAAGTCTGTGCAGTCGCAGACAACCCTGAAATGACGATCATCAGTATAAGTAAAATTCGTTTCATCAAAATAATTTTATCAGTGGTTCGGATTATTTTTTCTTTTTGTTTTTATCACTTATCATATCCAGCTTCAATGAAAACACATGTGTAAATAAAGGATTGGATTGATTGGCCAGATTAGTAAATGCATAATCTATGGTGATATTGGAAATTTTAAAACCGGCGCCTGCACTTGGCTGGTATATCCATACTTTTTTTAGATTCAATGTATCACCGTCAGCCAATGCTTTCTGAAAATTATTAATACCGGCTCTTACATAAAAAATGTTATTGATATTACACTCGAGTCCAATTTTTGGATCTGCACTTACAGGGTCAGCGCTGATAATTGTATTACGCTTGCCATCAAAAGTCAGGTCAACGTTTGCTTCAGCAAGAAGACTAACTTTTTTGCTAATCTGGAAATCACGGGCAACACCCAAAACAAGTCTTGGCGCAGTCAGCTCCGAAGATTTTACCGGTATTTCATTATTGGTTAAGTATAAAACTTCTTTTTCTTTTTCAGTAAATGTAAATGACCAAGTATTGAATGTAGTAGTGATGTCTCTTCCTGCAATGCCAAATTTCCATTTTCCCTGGAATATTTGTATCCCTGCATCTAATCCAAACCCCCATGCTTTTGCAAACTTGCCTACGCTTCGATGAATAACTTTTGCATTTATTCCAAAATGAATATTTTTCTTATCGCTTTCTTTTAATTTTTGTGCTAATGACAAAATAAAAGCATAATCAGCAGAAGAAAATGCCTGTATATTATTGTAATTGATAGAACCATCAGGCTCTACCAAAAACAATGTATTCATGATATCATCAACTGCAAAGCGGAGACCCGTGATCGCAAATGTTCTTTTATTGTTTGTTGTAGGAAAAGAAGCATTAATAAAATCATATTTACCAATTCCGGCAAAATATTCTGCATGCATTATGTTTATCTCAGGATTATTTTTAATGCCAACAAGACCAGCAGGATTCCAATAACCAGATGTTCCATCTTTCACAGATGCCACTTGAGCACCACCCATTGATAAGCCTCTTGCACCTGCACCAATGTTCAAAAACTCGTTAGAATATTTTCTGAATTGCGAGTAGGTTGTTAGGCTTGCAAATAGAATTAATAGGGTGAGGTAGCTGTGTGGTCGTTTCATGGTTCCCATTTTCGAATAAGCACTTTTATTAGTTTTTCATTAGGTCGGAAAGCTTGTAAAATTAGATTTTAAGCACCGAAATACCCAGAAATCAACAAAAAATCCAGCTTTGAAAACGAATTAGTTAGAAAAATATTGCCGTTTCATCCTTGGTTTCTTTTTGCTTTACATTTGTGCCAAATTTTTAAGAATGAAACTCTTAGAAGAGCTTAAGTGGAGAGGTATGATTCAGGATATTATGCCAGGCACTGAGGAACAATTGAATAAAGAGATGACCTCGGGTTATGTTGGATTTGATCCCACAGCTGATTCTCTTCACATTGGCAGCCTTGTGCCGATTTTGTTACTTGTTCATTTGCAAAGAGCTGGACATAAACCCTATGCGTTAGTCGGCGGCGCAACCGGTATGGTTGGCGATCCAAGTGGTAAAAGCGAAGAAAGAAATTTTTTAAGCGAAGAAATACTACGTCATAACCAAGAAGGTGTAAAAAAGCAACTAATGCAGTTTTTGGATTTTGACTCCACAAAACCAAACTGCGCCGAAATGGTGAACAATTATGATTGGTTCAAGGAAATGAGTTTCCTGAATTTTATACGTGATGTAGGTAAGCATATTACCGTGAACTACATGACAAGTAAAGACAGCGTGAAAAAAAGGCTGGAAGGTGAAACAGGAATGAGCTTTACAGAATTCACTTACCAATTGGTACAGGGATATGATTTTTACTGGTTGTATAAAAATAAAAATGTAAAGCTTCAAATGGGTGGCAGCGATCAATGGGGCAATATTGTAACCGGAACAGAATTGATACGAAGGAAAGATAGCGGTGAAGCTTTTGCCTTTACTTGCCCATTAATAACAAAAGCTGATGGTGGTAAGTTTGGTAAAACAGAAAAAGGAAATATTTGGCTTGATCCGGCAAAAACATCTCCTTACCAGTTTTATCAATTTTGGTTGAATGGGAGTGATGATGATGCAGAAAAATGGATCAGGATATTTTCGTTTCTTGATAAACTAACTGTTGATTCATTGATAGCAGAACATAAAAAAGATGCAGCCAAAAGAACATTGCAGAAAAAGCTGGCAGAAGAAGTAACCAAATTTGTTCACGGTAATGATGAATTGAAAAAAGCCATTGAAACAACAGAAAAATTATTTTCAAATCAGCATGCTCCTGCCGAAGACCTAACTATAGAAGAACTTGAAGGCATGGATGGAATAATAAAAATCGATTTTGCAAAAGATAAAATTGCAGTAGGCATTGATATTGTTACATTTTTAGCAGAAACAAAAATTTTCCCTAGCAAAGGCGAGGCAAGAAAAACGGTGCAAGGGGGTGGAGTAAGCATCAACAGGAAAAAAATTGAGAACATTCAACAATCCATTGAAAACAATTTGTTGTTGCACGATAGATATATCCTTGTTCAAAAAGGAAAAAAGAGTTACTACCTGGTAAGCTGCAATTAATTTTAACATCATTGTTAACCGCTAACTTTTATTTTATTGATAGTTTTGTACTTGTCAATACGAAATATGAGGCTCGTTACAATCCTGATTACTTTTTTTATTTTTTCTTCTTGCTTCGCAAGCGACTCAACCTACACAATTAAGATCAATTTTTTGTACGGTTCAAAACCCGCAAAAGGTCATCATCATCAAGAACCAAAACTTTTTGGCGGAATAAAAGGTGGTCATGTAAATATTGAAGCTGGTGGAAGAGTTCTTGATTTTACACCGGGTGATAACCCGCTTTTTCCACATAACAAAAAACCAAGCGGTGGTTTTAGTATCAATCAATCTGTTTCCTGGGACGGAGATGATAAATGGAAAACTATAATTGTTCCTATTTCCGAAGAACAATACATGGAGTTGCAAAAACTGTTTGATTCTGTTGCTGAAAAAACTCCCTATGATTATGCAATTTTCGGTATGCGATGCGCAGCTGCCAGTTATGATGTGCTAAGTAAGATCGGTTTGTTCAAAGAATATCCAAACCCTAAAAATGTTGCCACACATTTTTATCCAAAACTCTTAAGAAAGAAAGTTTTGAAATGGGCTGATAAAAATCATTACACAGTTTTTTCCAATGAAGGCAGATCTTCAAGGAAATGGGAATCAGATAAAGGTGTGTTTTAATTAACGTATAAGGACAAAAGTTCCTTTCTTATAAAAAGTTTCCGGCCGAAAAGTATAAGTGTATTTAACCTGGTAAATGTATACTCCTGTAGCTTGAGATATGCTATTGTAGATCCCATTCCAACCTTTTTGCAGGTCATTTGTTTTGAATACTAATTGACCCCAACGATTGTAAATTGAAAGCTCGCCTGTAATTGGGCATTTAGGAAAAACTTTCAACAGATCATTTTTACCATCATTGTTTGGTGTAAATCCTGTTGGAACATAAACATTGCAATCACAATTATTGACCTTTTCGGTAATAATGATTGAATCGCGTTTAACACCACAAACATTATTAACATCACCCCAATATTTTCCCGGAGCCTGTACTACCATAAATTTTCCAGTAGTATTATCGCTCCATGTGTACGTGTAACCGGCTTCATCAAGCAAGTTTTGAATATGAAGTGTATCATATTCACAAAGCTCATTAACAGGGCCAAGTGTCACATTTGCCAATTTTTTTTCAGTTACAACAATACTGTCTCTGAATGTGCCACAACTGTTAGTTGCCTGCAACCAATATAGTCCAGGCTGATCGATCTGCAATTGAGGGTTTGTTGAACCATCTTGCCATAAATACGAAGTGATACCTACCACATCCCTTGGGGCTAACATAATGCTTGTTCCTGTACATAACATGGTATCTGGGCCAAGTGCTGCATTTGGTGCTTTAATTAATTGCAGATCTATCGTTTCCTGCCATCCGCAAGTATCGGGTACGGCAGCATATCGTACTTTATATATACCAGATTGCGTAGCCGTAATAATTTGTGTTGTAAGAGTTGTTCCATTTGGTAACGTCCATTTATACGCAGTGCTACCATTTATACCAGTTCCTTCTGCTTTCAACTGTACTTCCGGAAAACTGCAATAAGGCTGACTGCTTAAAACCGATATTTCAACATTTGCACTACAATCCGACGCCATACAATAATCACTAAAACTTGCCATGCCCCATATTTGAGTACCCGGAGTACTACAACTGAAGTATAGACTTGCCTGCATAGTTGCAACATTCAGTTTAAACAACTTACTAATATCACTGATGTAAACTGTTCCGTCTGCGTTTATAACAATGCCAAATATGTTGGCGCCAGGAGGAAGCCCGAGCATAGGTTCACTACCGATTGCGCCAGTTGTTACGTTAATATTTGCAAGAATATTATTATTACAAGCCAGGTATAATGTGCCGTTGTGAAAAGCCAGATCGCCCCCACTAAATAAACCTGATGCTGTAAGATCCGCAATTAATGTAACAATGCCAGTAGATAATTCCAATTTGATAATATGAAAATCTAAATTATTTGGGAATGGAAGCACAGAAGCAAGGTAAAGGTTACCAGCTCCATCAGAGGTGAGTGCATTGGAATATTCATAGCCAGCAATGGAAGAAACAAAAGTGGTTTGTCCTGTTGCAGGATCGATCTTCCATATTTTATTTTCGGTCGCATCGACACCATACAAATTTCCATCAGGCGCCCATGTTATATCTGTCATTGTTCTTCCCATAGAGCCTATCAGAGTTTCTACACCTGTTTGATGATTTACCCAAATGAGATCTCCTTGTCCATCCCCAATCCATATTACATCGATCGGTGTACAGTTACAAACCGAATTGCTACTATAGTAACAAGTATAGTCTTCACAATCCTTCAAGCCATTTGCGTTATCATCAATATTATTATTACAAACCTCAGCCTGAATTCTTGAAGCTCTTTGACTTCCCGAGATATTTGTTCGCGCCGGTTTAGGAGTTACTTCTTGCCCCCGTTGTTGAGCAGTCAATGTGTAGTGTTCGAATAAGAATAAAATTATTAAAAAAAGAGAGGTTCGCATCTAGTAAAGCAGTAGTGGTTATTATCGAAAATAACTCAAGCCTGCGAACTTTACAAATGAGAAGGATCAATTAACTTGCTTTATTACTCTCCACATTTCATCAGCCACCAATTGATTGCCATTTGCATTTAAATGAACTCTATCAGTAGTAAGAATACCTCGATCTTTATTTGCAGAATTATTTTTGAGGTTATAATCTAGAAATGCTTTTCGCAGATCAACCAAAGCCTGGTTATTTTTTGAAGCGATCCGGCGAATGATATTACTGTATTCATTCATATCGCCATCCTGCTGATTGCTGAAATCCGTCTTCTCTCCTATCGCGGCCGGTGTAGCAAGAATAACTTTTATATTTTTTGCTTTCAACTTATCAATGATCGCCTGGTAAAATTTTTCAAACTTATCGGGATCAGTTCCTGTACCGTAAGAAGATTTATGCCAAACATCATTTACGCCCACATAAATAATAACCACATCCGGATTTTTTGCAAGCACATCATTTTCCATTCTTAAATACAGATCATATACTTTATTGCCACCAATACCTGCACCGATAAATTCGTAGTTATCCCCTTGTCCATCTGCCTTACACATAGAATCAATTCTTACGATATAACCACCAGCCTGTACACCAGCCTGTGTTATCGAATCTCCAAAAAAAATAACTTTTGTTTTCTTTTGAGAAACAAAAGATGTCATTAGTACGATCACTATTGAAAAGAAAAAAAGTTTCATGAAAAATTGTTTGACACAATTTAAACTAAAAAAGCATTCATAAAGAATGCTCCTAACATCAAGCCCCAAACCTCAAACTATCATTCAACATCTACTTGCTTCTTAATAACGGCCCCTTCGCTTGCTTCCATTAAAAATTTTCTTTCACTGATAACATAACCATTTCCTTTTTCACAGAAATGAACTTTTAAGTTTTCAATTGAGATCGGGTTTCCGTCGGGAATGTCACCAATATTGTTATGCAAAATATCATGGCCGTCAATGATCACCACAAGACCACTTCCTATTGCTTCCATTTTATCTCCTTCCGTAATTAACATGCCGGTATCTTCACCAAGCCCAATACCAATACAACTTGGGTTAGTAGCAACTGCCTGCGCTAATCTTCCAAATCTTCCACGTTTTTCAAAATGCGAATCAATAATTACAGAATCAATAAATCCAAGACCAGTCGTGATCTTCACTTCTCCTTTCAAATGAGCTCTTGTAGCATTGCCTTCATAAATCATTGTTTTGCTCATTGCCATGGCACCTGCTGAAGTTCCTGCTATTAAAAAATTTTCATTCATATACCGCCTCTTCATGATCGCAAGAAATTCTGTACCGCCATCTGTTACACTCAATCGCAATTGATTTCCGCCGCTAAACATTACCGCATCACAGGTTTTTATTCTTTGCAGGTATTCTTTGTTCAACGTGTCTTGCCGTGTACGCACATGCATTATGTCAACATTCTCGCAACCAATTTTTCCAAATGCATTACGGTAATTTTCTCCTACTTCCATAGGGATAGTAGAAGCAGTAGTGATGATCTCAATTCTTGCACTGGGACCACCGGCTTCCTGCACTACGCGGCGTAAAATACCTAACTCAAAAAAATTAAGATTACTGCGATAGACTTCCCCGGCTTCAAGATCGGTGCCTTTATCTTCCGCACCTCCGATTGCAATAAGTTTTCCTTTAGGAATGCTCATTTAAAGGGTTTGATTAGCGACAAATATAATCAGGATGATTATAACGTATTTCTCGTTGCTGGCATTTTGTTAATATGTGGAAAATTATGGGCCTGGCTGTATAACTTCTATTAAGCTTTCGTTGCGACGCTCCGTTCATCTTTCTTTTCATTATTCGACAATTGCGTCGCAGTTTACCCAGAGCGAAGCGAAGGGTCCTTTAATGCTACTCCCTTGATTAGTAACTAAACAGGTTTTTAATTTTTATTTCGACCTTTTCTGCATTCGGTAGTACTGCATTTTCAAGATTCATATTTAATGGAATAGCCGGGACATTAGCTGCTCCTAAAACTTCAACCGGAGCGTCAAGCCATTTAAAACAATTTTTTGAGATTCTGCCTGCCAATGCTTCTGCAAAAGAATTGTTTTGTTGCTCTTCTGTAAGCACTAAACATCTTCCATGCTTTTTTACTGATTCAAATATCATTTCTTCATCTAAAGGAAACAATGTTCTGAGATCTACAATTTCGATCTGCCCCGGAAATTTTTTTGCAGCGGTTTTTGCCCAGTACACACCCATTCCATAAGTGATGATGCAACAACTCTCACCATTTCCTATTTTACTTTTATCAGCGTTTAAAATAACATTTGCTTTTCCGAAAGGAAGAATATAATCTCTTGATGGTTCAATTGATTTTGCATCTTCAGTACCCGGCACCTTACTCCAATACAAACCTTTATGTTCAAGCATCACAACAGGATTACCATCGTAATAAGCAGCTTTCATCAATCCTTTCATATCTGCAGCGTTCGATGGATAAGCGATCTTAATTCCTTTTATTGAAAGCAACGTTGTTTCAACGCAACCACTATGATAGGGGCCACCGCCGCCATAAGCGCCGATAGGTACACGAATAATAGTTGACACCGGGTATTTACCACAACTTAAATAACATGATTTAGAAATTTCAGAAACAAGTTGATTGAAACCGGGATAAATATAATCCGCAAATTGTACTTCAACGATCGGCTTCACTCCTACCGCACTTAACCCAACTGTTGATCCGATTATATAAGCCTCCTGTATTGCAGTATTAAAAACTCGATGATCACCAAACTGATCAGCAAGTGTTGCCGCTTCACGAAAAACACCACCAAGCCTGCGACCAACATCCTGTCCAAAAAAAATACATTCAGGATGATCTTCCATTAATTCCCGAATAGCAAACAAAGCAGCATCAACCATAATTACTTTTTCTTTGCCAGCAGCTCTTTCGCCTTTTTCCTCCATAATATTTGTAGGAATAAAAACATGCTCAGTTGCTTTTTTGATGTCCGGTTCCGAAGAGTTTGATGCCTTTTTAAAATCGGCGTTTATTAATTCTGCTATATCGGTTTCAATTTTTTCCAGCTCTGCTTTTGTTATGCCATCTTCAAGTAAAAGTTTTTTCAATTTTGGAAATGGATCATCAATTGCATCTTTTGCAAGATCTTCTTCGCTACGGTAAAAATCTTTTCTTACTCCACTTGTATGATGATTAAGTAATGGCACTTTTGCATGTACCAACCACGGATTTCTGTTCTTTCGAACTTCATTGATCACATTGCCAATTATCTTATAGCAATGTGTAAAATCAGTTCCATCAATTTGGATTTTATTTAACCCTTTGAAACCATCTGCATATTCATAAGCATTCATCGCTCTTGTTTCTTCCGCTGTTGCACTAATACCCCAATCATTGTCCTGCACGAGGTAAATTATAGGCAACTGTTTCAATACAGCAAATTGCAGTGCTTCGCTAACTTCTCCTTCGGTAACACTTCCATCGCCCAATGAACAAATCACAACTGGCAATTCACCTTTTTCAGCTTTAAGTAGCAATGGCGACTTTATACTTTCGAGATATTGAATGCCCTGTGCAACACCAGTAGTTGGTATTGCCTGCATTCCGGTTGCACTGCTTTGATGAATGATCTTCGGTTTATCTTCTTCTTTTGAATTTGGATGAGAATAATAGGAACGTCCACCTGTAAAAGGATCATCGGCCTTTGTCAACAATTGCAGCATTAATTCATAAGGAGAATAATCAAGCCCAAGCAACATACTTTCATCACGATAATAGGGACTTACGTAATCGCAATTTTTTAAATGAAAAGCTGTGGCCAGTTGTATTGCTTCATGACCCCGCGAAGTTGAATGAACGTATTTACAAATTTGCCGATTAGCATCATAGGTCTCTGCCATCGACTTTGCACAACACATCAACCGGAAAGCTTTTAGTAAAATTTCTTTTTCGACCATAGAGGCAAGCTAATTGGCAAAAATAAGGTGAACGAGTATATGTGAAAATTAAAAGCCACCTAATTAGGTGGCTTAGCAGTTGGTTTTGGTTCAAAAATTCTTATTTTATTTCTAATGATAATAAAGAGTCATCTTCAATAAATCCTTCTATCTCGTCTCCAACGACTAGCTCTCCTACACCAGCTGGTGTTCCGGTAAAAACGAGATCGCCGATGTTCACTGAAAAGTAATTGGAAATATAAGCAACGATGCTATCAAAGTCATGGATCATGAGGTTGCAGTTACCTTGCTGAACAAGTTCCTTATTTTTATATAGGCAAAAATTGATATCCTTTTTGTTCTTGATCGCTGTAAAAGGGATCCATTTCCCGATTGCCGCAGAGTTATCCCATGCTTTTGCTTTTTCCCAGGGAAGTCCCTTTGCCTTCAAATCATTTTGAATATCCCTTGCAGTAAAATCAATGCCGGTTGTCACAGCATCATAATATTTGCTTGCAAATTTATCCTGAATGTATTTCCCATTTTTACTGATGCGCAAAACGAGTTCGCATTCATAATGCAATTCATTAGTAAATTCAGGATAATAAAAAGGAGTATGCGGTTGAAGCAAGGCGCTTTTAGGCTTCATAAAAACCACTGGTTCATCTGGTATCTCATTTCCCAATTCCTTGGCATGAGCTACATAGTTACGGCCAATACAAAATATCTTCATACTCAGGCTTGTTTAGTTAAATACATCGGATACAATTCTTTTGGACTGTTCATCCCATATATTCAGGCTTCATAAAAGTCGGATTTGTGTGGCGGAAAGATCGTCGGGGCTGCTAAAATAGGTAAACAGCCGGATATAACATAATCCCGGTAAATTTATTTAAACAGATAAATGCATAGTTACTACTATTGGTTTTCCCTGTCAATACTTATCTTAGTTAAAACCTTTTTGGTGTCTGACCTCTTTACAAGTATAAAACAACCCATTTTATCGCGACTCGAAAATGAGCTTGATCCCAGGCTTGGCTATCATAATATAATCCATACGCTGGATGTACTGGAACAAGCCGAAGTGCTTGCAAAACAGGAAAAAGTTACCGATGATCATGATGTATTATTATTGAAGACCGCCGCGGTTTTTCATGACAGTGGCTTTTTATTTGTGTACAAAAATCATGAGGAAAAAAGTTGCGAGATCGCTTCAGAATATTTAAGAAATGTTTTCAGCGAAGAAGATATTAAAAAGGTTTGTGGAATGATCATGGCTACAAAGATCCCACAAACACCTAATACGTTGTTAGAACAAATAATTTGTGATGCTGATCTTGACTATCTGGGCAGAGACGATTTTGAACCTATCAGTCAGAACTTATATAAAGAATTTATTGTTTTTAAAATAATACCTGAAGACATAATTTGGGATCATATTCAGATCAAATTTTTTGAATCGCATCATTATTTTACTGGCACATCGATCAGTAAAAGAAACGGAGAAAAATTGAAACACCTCAATATTTTAAAGGAAAGGAGTAATTGGGCAAAATGAGCAGAAGACCTTTTTTACAGAAATTACTTAATGTACGACCTGCTGAATGGAAAGTAGTAACACAACTTTTCTGGCTCCAATTTTTTATGGGTACAGGGATCGCTTTTTTCTTTACTGCATCATTTTCTCATTTTCTTGAAAAATTTTCCGCATCGCAACTTGCCTGGGTAATGATCATTTCATCCCCTTTATTATTTCTAACCGGATGGGTATTCAACAAATTTGAGCATAGGTTCCACCTCACCCGTGTGGGCACCGTTGTAGTTATATTGATGGCAGTCAGCATTCTTATTTTACAATTGAGCAGCAATTGGATAAAAGGTGATTGGTTTTATTACCTCATGTTCGCATGGTATTATGTTCTATACCTCGCAAGCAACCTATGTTTTTGGAGCATTACTTCCACTTTGTTTGATGTAAGACAAAGCAAGCGATTATTTGCAGTAATTAGCGGTGGAGATATACCGGCAAAATTCATTGGCTATACGATGGCTTACTTTTTTGTGCATGCGATCGGCGCCTTGAATTTGCTTTGGCCTGCATTTGTGTTCATGCTTGGGTCTTTACCTTTTCTGTACCAACTTTCAAAATCAGGGGTTGTTCATCACCATCATCATCATACGGATCATGTTGAATTTGTACAGGGCAAAGGATTAAAAGTATTTATTAAGCGATACACATTAAATACGCTTATTAGAAGGTTGGCCGTACTCACATTTATTATCTCTGCCTGTCTTGCTATTATTAATTATGCATTGTATTCTGAAGTAAAAGAGGATAATCATGACAATAAAGCATTATCAAATTTCATCATTTTATTTATGGCGGCTTCGCAGATCGTTGCTTTATTAGTAAAAATTATTTTCACTGGTCGTATCGTTAATTCGATCGGGATCAAAAAATCCTTATTAATTACACCTCTTGTATTATTAGGAATTTTGATAATTATTGTTTCTGCGCAAATTGTCGCCAGCGAAAGCAACCTGGTCTTTTATACATTCGGAATTGCAGCCATTGCTGTTGAAGTTTTACGAACGACGATCACTAACCCTGTTTTTTTAACTGTTATGCAACCACTTAATCCTAATGCAAGATCAAAAGCACATGCAATTGTAAAAGGAATCATGGACCCTTTTGCTTTTTTATTCGCAGGCATACTTCTGATCATAGTAAATAATTTGAGTCCCGGAAGTGAACTATTAACCCTTTGTTACATTCTTGCATTTTTCGGAATTTGTTGGATCATTTCGATCTTATTGGTAAACAGATCGTACCATCATACTCTTTTAAAAGCGATCAGCAGTCGTTTCTTTAGCCAGGATGAATTCAAACTTTCTGATGAGGAGATCCAACAACAAATATTACAAAAAATAGAAACAGGAAATGAGACGGAAATAATAAACATTTTACAAATGCTGAATAGCCAGATCAGTGGTGGCAGTAAAGAAATAATTTTTAAACTGCTTGATCACCCGTCTGACAATATCAAAAAAGTAACATTATTATTGATCCAAACCCGTAACATAAAAGGCGCTGAAGACAAATTGAAAATTTTGGCAGATCATGATAAAAACAAAGAAATACAAATACTGGCAGTACAAAGTTTATGCAAAGAACAAAATGAACATCATCATTTAAAACATTATTTACATCATCATGATGCAGGCATAAAAGCGGCTGCACTTATAGGAATGCTTAAAAGTAATGACAAAGAAAATCTCCAATATGCAGAAGATATCATTACTGATCTTCTCCGATCAGACAATACAAAGGATAAACAAACAGCTCTGCAAGTTCTTGGTGAAGTAAAAGATTTTTATTGCCATCCGCACCTTACAAGTCTTTTTGCAACTTCTGATCGAGGATTGCAATTAGCAGCCTTTAAAACAATTGGCGAATCAGCAACGCCCCTGTTAATGGAAAGAGTAATGACCTTTTTCAAGGAACATCCATTGCATGTGGGAGCTTCTCTGCAAGCTGCTGGTGAAAAATCAATTCCATTTATTTTAAATAAGATCTCTAACATTGATACAAACGCTTTTTTTAAAGAAAAACTAATTATTGTGTTGGGAAAGATCGGAGGCCACAAGGCGCAAGCAACGCTTTTTGAATTACTGGAAAAATATCCTTCCTATGCTGGCACCATTGCTAAATCATTAAACAGAAGCAAATACAGCGCAACAGAGAAAACGAAAGAAAAATTAGAAGAGATATCCTTAGCGTATATTATTTATGGCACCGAATTGCTTTATATGCAAAGTTTGCTTGAACATAATGAGAATTATGCGCTGATCAATAGTTCGCTGAATATTGAGCTTATTGAGATCAGGAATATTTTGATCTGTCTTTTTGGTTGCCTCTATGATCATGAAAAAGCATTCAAAATAAAACAAGGTCTTGATATGAAAAAGAAAGAAAGTGTGGCCAATGCTATGGAACTAATTGATATGATCGTAAAAAAAGAGCTTGCTATTCCTTTTAACAAGTTATACGAACCAGCAGATATTGAGCATCGCAGTGATTCATTAAAAAATTTCTTACCGCCAAACAAAGTTTCATATACACATGAAATTCTTTCAAAAATTCTTGAAGAAAAACCTATCGCTTATAATATATGGACCAAAGCATGCAGCATGTATATTTCAAAAAAAACAAGCGTAGCCATAACACCCGGACTTATTGAAAAGTTTATTCATTCAGAACACATACTGTTGAAAGAAACAGCGCTTTATGCTCAATGAAATGTTTATTTTTAAATTATGGAACCGGGAAATATAAACAGGCTATTGTTAATTGAAAAGGTGCTGGTCCTTAAGTCGCTCAATCTATTTAAAGACACACCTGAAAATATTCTTGCCGATCTTGCTCCCTTAATGAAAGAAATGCAATATGAGCAGGGCTCAGAAATTTTTAAGGAAGGTGAAACCGGGGATTGCATGTATATTATTCAACAGGGAAATATCAAAATTCATAAAGGAAATACAACGCTTGCTATACTTAAAGAAAAAGAAGTTTTTGGCGAACTTTCTTTGCTCGATGCTGATACCAGGTCAGCCAGCGCCACTGCTGATACAGATTGTACTCTATACAAAGTAGACCAGGAACCTTTTTATGAATTGATGGATGAAAGGCCAGAAGTGGCAAAAGGTTTTATAAAAATACTTTGTCAGCGATTAAGGACAATGAATGAAAAATCAAGACAACAATGATTTTTCTAAACCGAGTATTCAGCGCTGTTCACATCATTCATAGTAAGACTTAACCCTCTTGTTGCAAAACTCTCTATTACGCCAACAGCTTTTTCAATTTTTATTTTAACTAAGGACTCTTCTTCTTTTCTCCATTTGCCCAAAACGAAATCGGACTGCATTCCTTTTGGATATTCATTACCAATACCGAAACGCAATCGTGGATAATCTCTGGATGCCAATGACGCTTCCACACTTTTCAACCCATTGTGTCCGCCGTCACTACCAGACGGGCGAAGTCTCATTTTATTCAGCGGCAATGCAACATCATCTGTAATTACAAATGTATTTTCAATCGGAATTTTTTCTTTATCCATCCAATATTTAACAGCAGTTCCACTTAGGTTCATATATGTTGTTGGACAAATGCAAATAAATATTTTGCCTTTCCATTTTACTTCAGCAACATAAGCCAATCTTCCCGTAGAAAATTTTCCGGTATGTTTTTGAACAAAGGCATTTACTACATCAAAGCCAATATTATGCCTTGTGTGGGTATATTCATTACCAGCATTTCCTAAGCCAACGATTAAAAATTTCATCTTTTTACAATAAACTATTTAAAGATAACAACTTCACATTTTGTAAAATCATCCAAGAAACAAAAAACCCACTTCCTTTGAAGTGGGTGTACTATTAAGATCATTCTGATTATTTCTTTGCTTTTTCTTTTGCAGGGGCAGCAGCAGGTGTAGCTCCGGCAGCAGGCGCAGCGGCTCCAGCAGCAGGTGCGGCTCCGGCAGCAGGTGCAGCAGTAGCTTCTTCCTGTTTCAATTGACGTGTTAATACAACTGATGCAATAGGAATTCTTGGTGAATTAAGAATTTCATAATTCTCTTCTTTCACATCTTCAACACGAATGTTACCATTCAGTTCAAGACTAGTGATATTCACTTCAATTTGTGCTTTCAGATTCTTTGGTAAAGATTTTACCTTTAAAGATTTCATTTTAATGATCAGGTGACCACCTTCTTTTACTCCTTTTGATACGCCAGTAAATTTGATGGGAATATCAGCAATCACTTTTTTACCTTCAACTAATTCCATCAGATCAATATGGATCAGTTTATCGGTGATTTTGTCAAACTGCAGATCTTTCAAAATACAGTTATAAGTTTTGCCATTCAATTTAATTTCAGCTTGCTGAAATTCTGGTGTGTACACGAATGTTTTAAAAGCCATGGAAGGAGCAGCAAAGCTGATCTCCTTTTCACCGCCATAAATTACACCGGGCACCAAATCCTGAGAGCGAAGTTGGCGGGTGGCTTTCTTCCCGGTTTCGGTCCTCAGTTGTCCTTCGATCGTAATTGATTTCATTTTATGTTTATTTATTAGTTACTCGTTATTTATTTTTTACCCAACAGTTGAATTTCTGATCATCGTTCTTTGCGTCGCACTCTTGTATATTCTGTTCACTATTCAACATCGTGTTTTGTCTCTATCTTCCTTTTCTTTGTGAGTGCACAAACAAACTTGTGATGCTTTTATTTTCAAAAGCGTTCCTGATAGCAACTGCAAACAGCTCAGCAACAGATATCACTTTTATTTTCGGTGTAGTTTGCTTTAAAGGAATCGTGTCACACACTACTAACTCATCCAGTACACTATTCTCGATATTCTCATAAGCCTTTCCGCTTAATACCGGGTGTGTGATCAAAGCCCTTACACTTCTTGCACCTTTTTCCATTAAAAGAGCTGCACTTTTTGCTAATGTGCCTCCGGTGTCGCAGATATCATCGATAATTACAACATCCCGGTCAGTCACATCCCCGATCACCACCATGCTTGCAATTTCATTTGCCCTTTTCCTGTGCTTATCACAAATCACCATCTCTGCTTCAAAATAACTTGAAATCTCCCTTATCCTATTTGCACTTCCTACATCGGGGGCCGCAAAGGTAAGGTTTTCGAGTTTCAGATTCTCTATGTAAGGAATAAAAACTGCATGGCTGTCGAGGTGGTCAACAGGTATATCAAAGTAGCCTTGTATCTGTGGGGCATGCAGGTCCATTGTTATCAAACGATCTGCCCCCGCAGCTTGTATCATATTGGCAATCAGCTTACTTCCTATCGCCACCCTTGGCCTGTCTTTTCTATCCTGGCGGGCATATCCGTAATAAGGGATCACAGCTATGATCTTATACGCTGATGCTCTTTTTGCAGCGTCGATCATCAATAAAAGCTCCATTAAATTTTCTGTAGGAGAATGAGTGCTTTGGACAAGGAAAACAAAATCGCCCCGAATGCTCTCCATAAAAGTGGGCAGGATCTCTCCGTCGCTGAATCGTTGAATATTGACTTTTCCAAGCCGGTGTCCGTAGCTTTTGCAAATTTGTTCTGCTAAGCCTTGTGATCCCGTACCGGAAAATATTTTAGCGGCTGACATGACTTGATTTGATTACACCAAAGGGATTTCTCTGGAGCGGCGAAGATAATACTTCACCCCAAATCAAAGAGGAGACGGGGAAAAATGTTGATGATTACGAAGCCCTATTTTACCGAGGCTATTGCCACCGTATTGGCAGGTGCTTCACTTGCTTTTTTCTCATTTGTGGAATAGTTACCACCTGAAGTTGTATTACAACTATAAAAAAGTGATGAACAAATAAAAATGGAGAAAAATAAAACGACAACATAAACGCCGGCAAAAAATAAAATTGGATGCAGTGCACCAATCGGGGATACGGATGTTCTTTTCATACGGTCTTGGTTTAGTTTTTCAAAGGTTTGGATCAATCTTCAGGGCTGTACCCTAAAAGTTGTATTTTCTAGGCCTAAATTATTTGTTAATCTTGGGTGATGCAAGAGCAGAAATACTCAATAAAAGAATGGGCAAAAGACGATAGGCCCCGGGAAAAATTACTATTGAATGGATCTCACACACTCAGTGATTCTGAGCTGTTGGCTATTCTCATATTGAATGGATCAAAAGAAAAAACGGCAGTTGATCTTGCAAAAGATATTTTGAAGCTCAGCAAAGATAATTTATCAGAGTTAGGCAGGTTATCAATAAAAGATTTGATGAAAGTAAAAGGGATTGGACAGGCAAAAGCAGTTACTATCTCGGCCGCACTTGAATTAGGCAGAAGAAGACAAGCAAGCAGTTCTCTCCAAAAGAAAATAATTTCTTCAAGTAATGACGTTGCAGATTTTTTTATGGCAAAACTAAAAGACTACCGGCATGAAGTATTTGCTGTAGTTTTTTTAAACAGGGCCAATAAGATCAATCACTTTGAAATTGTGAGTGAGGGTGGAATAACAGGCACCGTTGCAGACCCAAGAGTAATTCTTAAAAAAGCATTGGAAGAAGATGCTGTCAGTATCATTCTTTGTCACAATCATCCATCGGGTAGCTTAAAACCAAGCAGAGCCGATGAAGAACTAACATTAAAAATAAAAGAAGCTGCAAAATATTTTGACATCAAAGTGCTCGATCACATGATCGTAAGTGATTCTGGCTATTTCAGTTTTGCAGATGAAGGACTGATCTAGGCCTGAGCCGATGGGCCGCCAAAATTGAGCGGTATTTGAATATCTTCCAGGTCTTTTATACCACCATTAGCAGCTTCATAACGTGAAATATTTTCTGTCAGTGCTTTCATAAATCTTTTGGCATGCTGAGGTGTAAAAATTATTCTTGATTTCACTTTACTTTTTGGTGTGCCCGGCATCACGTTTACAAAATCGATTACGAACTCGGCATGTGAGTGAGTAATTATTGCAAGATTTGCATAAGACCCTTCCGCTACTTCTTCTGATATTTCAATATTTAATTGGTTTTGCTGGGGTTGATTTTCCATATATTTTATTATTCTCAAATGTAAGAAACAAAAGTCCTGATCATTTAAGTGATCAGGACTTTTAAAATAAGTATCTTTTTATTCTTTTTAAATTAAGGCCTCGGACCGAGATATTTAAAAACAGCCTGAATCTTCATATCCGGTCTTGTGTTTTGTTTCATAAAGTACTCGAGTTTAATTTCCTTTGTAGTAGGGTTAAAGCCACTGGTAGTAGAAGCCGGATCAAGTAAGAATGCTCGTCCTCTACCATCATCAGGAAGTGTGTTAACAACAGATGTTGCTTTGTTAGTAGTGAGGTCGAAGAAGTATTTGGGCGATGCTGCTCCAAAAACAGTCTCTCCACTAATACTACCGGCACCACCTGTCCATCCGGGCTGAAGAGGACCACTAGCACCCCAAGTTGGCATGTTAGTTACTACTCCATTTGGCCCTGCTGTAATTAAATGTACTTCGTCCGGATAAACTTCGGCAACACCACTTCCAATACCATATGCCTCCCAGCCATCAAGTCTTAATGTCAATTCATAAATGCCGTCATACCTGTTTTTGATTGCAAGAGCAAACACAACCGTCTTTCCATTACCTGCGATCTGGTATCCCTGGTCTACACTTACAATTTTTATTCCTACACCATAAGTCAAGGATGGATCCAAAGCAGTTGAGTTTGTAACAGTAAGCTTCAAATCCTGAACACTATTACCACCTGCAGCAATTACCGGTGCCAATGTACTAAGGGAGAAAGTACCTGCAGGTAATGGCGTAAGTCCTGCAGCGGTTACCAAGGCTTGGTCATAAGCTAATGTAATATGAACATCGGCAGATGCGGACTTTGATGCTTCCAGCGTGATAAGAGGGCCATTTACAACAACAGGTGTGGCGGCTGCAGTTACCCCCTGCACTACGGGGCTTTTAGATGCCTCCGTTAGAGCAACTGCCGGTACATCAGTTACATTGATACCCATCTGATAGTCCTCGTACCTTTCATCCTTCAAACATCCTGACAGCACAAGGATTAACAATGCTTGTATTCCAATTAATGCTTTTCTCATGTTTTTATTATTTATTAATGATGAGAGTTTAGTTTAAATCCCAGAAGATCCTGGAAGTAGTAACATTGATAGTCCCTTCTGCAGCCACATTTGCCGCATTGTAATTATATTCAGTTTGCGGATAAAATAAGCGAACCGGGATCTTTGCTCCAGCCGCTGTACCGGGATCTACTGAAATAGTCGGACCGGCAGTAAACCCACCCCCAACTCCATAAACGACACCTGTTCTCCTGTAATCGGTCCATATTTCGTAGGGAGCAATACTATTTAAGGCAAACCATTTTTGCGAAAGTATAGTATAAATTCCGCCAGAAGGAAGGCCAGGTGCCAATGCAGCACCGTCATAATCTACATCTGGATAACCAGCATTATAAATTAAATAGTCATCGTAGTCCGTCTCTGTCAAACCCAGCCAGATAAATGATTCACGAATACCGGCATTGAGTAGGTCTTTTGCTGTTGGCCCGGTAGTGATAATATTCCTTTGTCTTGCCTCTGCCTGAATCAATAAACTTTCAGCAGCAGTAAGAATCCACGCGGGTGAGTTAGCTCCATTTGGAGATAAACCCGGCCCTCTTACAGTAGAAAGTGAACTACCAATAGGAACACCGGCTCCTGCAGGAGTTCCAAATCTAATTCCCAAATGACTTGCACCTGGACGTGTATAGAATCTGTCAATTCTTGGATCACCATCAGCACTGTAATACTTAATAGCATAATCACTTGCCCTTGCCCAGTCACGCTGACTACCCTGACCGGCCTCACTTGTATTGAAAAAGCGGAAATAAGGTTGAGGCTTTGTTCCTGTAAAACCCGGGTTTAAATCGGCAGTTTGTCCTGCACCGAGGTACCCATCAGTAGTGATCTTGGCTACTTGAGCCGGCACATCAATACCGGGAGCCACGGTTTGCGTAGTGGTACCATTATACAGGTGTACCAGCATTCTTAACCGTAGTGTATTGGCAAACTTCTTCCACATTGTTGAACTGCCACCAAAAACAAGGTCAGCAGTTGTTATATCAGGATTTTTTGCCGGATCTGTCGCCAGCGGATTATTTAGCAAAATAATGGCAGCATCCAGGTCAGCAAAAATTCCTTTGTAAATATCCACAGCTTTATCATATTTTGGAGTAGCTGCTGCTGTGCCCTTAAAGGCCTCTGAATAGGGGATATTGCCGTATACATCTGTTAATATCTGGAAGGCATGTGATTTCATGATCCGGCCGATCGCCTCGTAAGTACCGGCGCCTATTTCAGCTGCCTTATTGATCATGATATTATAGTTGTTTGCATTGGCATAAAGGCCAGTCCAAATAGTATTATGAAAATCATTAGTGAACTTATAGGTCTCTTCCTCATTAAATGACTGGTAAGAACCTGAACGGGCACCATGACCCATCCACCAGTCCATAAACCACCATTCAGATGCTATACTCGTGGCTGTTGCCTGTAACGCACCGGGCAAAAGAACTGAGGGAGTAACTGACACATCGGTTACATCATCAGGGTTTGCATTGATCTCGAATTTATTCTTACTGCATCCTATTCCAACCACCATCATCAGGGCTGTAAGAGCGGATGCATAAATTATTTTTTTCAGTTTCATATACATTCATTTTTAAAATTAAAATCTAACGGTTAGGTTTCCTCCAAAAAATCTTGTAGGAGGGAAATTGAATGCGGTGCTTCTGCCGGTTGCATTACCGGTATATGCAGCATTACCATTTCCACCCTGAAATTCAGGATCTGTCCATTGATTAGATTCGGGAACAATCATCAACAGGTTTCTGCCGCTGATACCAACAGTAAGCCCTTTCATCACACTAGATATTTTTGTTCCGAATATTTTTGTTGGAACTTCATAAGTAATTGCAACTTCCCTGAGTTTCCAGAATGCTCCATCAGCCAGGTAATTTGATATTACGGTCGTATTAAGTTCGCTGTTCCAGAATAAGCGTCCGTATTGCTGTGTATACACATCTGTATTTGCAACATATTTTCCGGTGCCATCATCATAAGAAGAATTAGGGAAAACAAAAGCCCGACGGCCGTTCTGCCCACTGCGCTCAGAAATACCATTATCATCCAAAAACCCGCCTAATTGATCAACTACGATCTGGTTTCCTGCACGGTAATCAGCCACCGCACTGAAGGAAAAACCTTTCCAACCTACATTCAGGCTCATACCCAAAAAGTGGTGAGGGTTAGTAGTTCCGAATTCTGTAAGATTAGGATTCTGCGATGGCATCCCTGTAACCTTGTCAACGATAACGCGGCCCTGGTCATCTCTTAAATAGTCAGTTAATTTGAAAATATAGGCTTCTTTGCCCACTATTGCATAGTTATAATTTCCAATACCTAATTCGTTTACACCATCCACCAGCGATCTGATCTCACTTGTCTGGTAACTGTAGTTGACTTTATAATCAATAGTTACATCTCCAAGTTTTACGAGTGGAGTTAATTTTAGATCAAGCTCCAAACCGTAGTTGTCAAAAGATGCTGCATTTTGTTTAGCTGTAGTGTAACCTGTAGTATTTGAAAGCTGAACGTCTATGATCTGATCAGTATTATTCTGCTTATATACAGTAGCTTCGAAATTTATCCTGTTTTTAAGAAATCCAAGTTCGACACCTATTTCTTTATTCACTACGAACTCAGGCTTGTATGTTGCTGCAGGAGTGTTTGCTGTAGCCTGGAAGCCAAGAATATCTCCGTATGGGAAGAAAGTAGAACCTGTAAAGACACTTTCAAAAGCATAAGCCGGAAGATTCACATTACCAGTTTTGGAGATAGCAGCACGAAGTTTTACATAATTAATAATCTTACTCGACTTTAATCCTGAAAGTAATTCATGAAACAGCACTGATCCACTTACGCCGGGGTAAAAGAAACCAATGTCAGATTTCGTGAAGTCAGCAACCATAGGATTAACAAGACGGCTGTCAAAATCATAGCTGCCTGTAGCTTCCAAAAATGCCCAATTATTCCAATCAAGAGAAAGTCTACCAAAATATCTTTCTAACCTTGTTTTGGTATTATCAACGTCAACTGCTGGTTCACCTTTACGAAGTTGAATAGAGAGTAATGTAGCGTTTCCGAGATTATTACTACCTGCGCTTACAAAGCTAGAACTGGATTCTCTATAGGACTGACCCAATAAGAGGTTTGTACCAAGCTTACCAAATTTCTTATTGGCATTGGCAAATATCTCAGAAGTAATTCTTCTCGCTGTTGCATCCGCATTGCTAACAGCAGAAGTTATGTTCAATGTTCCATGGTCTCTTAATGTGCCATGATAGGCAGTATAGTTGAATGCCCCGCGGGTAGAACGTGATTCAGCATTATCAAAAGTAAGACCAGCCCTGTATGTAAAGTTCAACCACGAAGCTGCTTTGAAATCAAGTTGTACATTTCCAAATACTTCATCGCCCCGTCCACTTTCCCTTGAATTATCCTTAGCGAAGTAAGGTGTCTTATCCTGGTTATCCAGGTATGGAGTATAGTATCCATCAGGAGTAGCAAACCAATCCATATTGGCAACGGTCGGATCTGAATTATACCATGACCTCCAATTTTTGAATTGGCTCAGATCATAGTTACCTGGGGAACCGGTTACATTATAATATACGCGTTGACTATTATTAGTAACATCATATTGTGATTGGGTATATCGTAAAGTAAACCCCGCTTTGAATTTGCCATATTCTTTGTCAGCTCTTAAATTCACAGATCTGCGGTGATTTTCATCGCCGCCAAGTATACCCTGGATAGATACATTTTGTGCACTTATATAAAAGTCACCGGCTGCTAAAGAAACATCAGTCTGATTTGTTAGACCTGTTTCAAAGAAATTTCTTCTGCCCTTTTCATTATACGAATATGGCATTTCTAATTTCTCACCATTAGGGCCTGTTTGTCCAAACTGACGAATAGAACCATCAAAAGCATCACCCCAACTTTGCTGTTCAATTGGCTCCCACGTTCCATAACCTGCTGCATCAGGAGAATATCCGCCGCCAAACTGTTTTTGGAATTTCGGCATATAAGATACTTCTTCGGCCTGTATTGTATGGCTTAAAGTAACTACTGGTCTTGATTTATTTCCTCTTTTAGTATTTACAACGATAGCACCGTTCACTCCATCAGGTCCATATATTGCGGTTGATGAAGAGGATTTTAATATAGTTACATCCGCAATATCATTGGGATTTATTGAATTCAAAAAGCCCAGAGCAAGCGGCACACCATCCAATACCAGCATTGGCTGGTTATTACCTGTAAGCGAACGGATACCTCGTAAAACAATACGGGTATCAGCAAAAACTCCATTGTTAGTAGTAGCTACATTCAAACCAGAAACCTTACCTGTCAATCCATTTTGTAAATTGACAACTTTGGCTTGAGTTAATTCAGCAGCTTTTACTTTGGCAGTTGAGTAACCAATCTCTTTTGATTGGCGTGCAATCCCAAGGCCCGTCGTCACAACTACTTCCTGCATTTGGCCTGCCTGAATTTTCAAAGTATATCCTTGAAAGCCTGAACCAGGGGCAACTGTTAATGGGTCATACCCTACAGCTGAAATCGTTATTTGTGATCCCCCCTTAATTTTAATACTGAAATTTCCTGTGCCATCTGCCTTTGTAGCATTGTTAGTACCGGCTTCAAGAATCGTAGCAAATGCAATTGGTTCACTTTTTTCGTCCCTAACTTGACCAGTAACGGTCACCTCTGTCTGCCCAAATGCAACACCGCATAGCAGCATTAGCATCGGTAGTAATGATGCAATTTTTCTCATGTGCAGATCAATTTTAGATTAAATAAATACTTGATTTTTAAAGAATAATGAAATTTTCAACGGACAAAGTATGGTTTAATAGACATTTTATTTTCAAAAAATGCTGCCGCAAGGTAAATAAATATTTAACATAGGAATGAAAAAATATTATTTGTGTTTACAAATCAAATAACAATCGGAAATACAAATTTGATGGATGAACAAATAACAGAAAAACAATAACCCACGGGTTATGTTATCGTGGCCTTATATAAGTAAGTGTATCATACTTTTCTCTTCTACCGGCACCCGTAGGTGTCCATGTGTAGGCCACATAAAATGTTTTGGTAGTCGGATCATAACGATTAATAACACCTGGCGGAACAACTAATGGAGGGAATGCAAGAGCCGCAGCTCTCGATCCCACATTTGTTAAGGACACGGAATTATCTGGATTTACTGTCATGCGAACTTGTAAACTTGGGCCTGCAGCATCTCCAAAATAGGTTAATCCGCCACTTGAAAAATCAATGAGGACCGTGGCAATATCCCAATCGATCGAATTGGGGCCACTTGATGGAAATTCCCATTCATCAATTGTCCCAACACCAGTGAGACTTGCAGTGGTTGGATGAAAAAATTTGTATCGTACTCTATACACTCCATCCCATTTATTTTTTGCTGAGATCTCAACTGCCACCTGGTTTTTGGAACTACTAATGTGAGCATTTTCTGCTCCTGCTATCTGAAAACCGAGCCCTACTCTTCCTAATGAAGTAATTTCTGTTGCCTTAATATTCAGTTTTAAATATTTTGTTGTTTCTCCAGGCTGGAAGGTGACAGTCCAAAATTCTCCGTCAAAAGGATTATCAGCGGGAGTTTGATAAAAATCCATTGGTAATTCTTTAACTGCTGCTTCGCTAAGCTCGGAAAGAACGGCATTGCTTTTTTGAATTTTTACAATTTGCGTTTTATTTAATTCCCCTGCATTTAAAGTATTTCTATCGATCCTCAGAATATCATATGTAGCTATTGTGTTGTTGACCTCCAAAGCTCTTGTTACCAGATTACCACCATCGGGCAAGAGTATAATGTTTTTTTCAGTATTTGCAACCGGTGGAAATTGTTCATCTTCTTTTTCACAGGAAATAATCAGAGAAATACTTAGTATAGAAAATAGTTGGAGTAAAACTTTTCTCATGTATGTTAGTTTGCTTTTAACTAGTGATAAAATTAAATAAAATCTTATCTTAAAAAATATAAGTGGGATAAATATTACCCCACTTTTTATACATTACTATTTTGAACTATTTATGGTTTATCCCACCACACTCTTGCGTCTTGCGAATCCTTAACACCGCCTACTATATATCCGGTAGCAGCAGCATTCCAGTTTGTTGGATTATATAATGGATCATTAGGTCCATAAGCCATTCTGCGTGGTATCTGTTTACCTGCTCCAGGAGCAGGAGCTAAAACCGGATACCCAGTTCTTCTCCACTCTGCCCAGCCCTGATTGCCATCAGGATAATGAGCAAGCCATCTTTGCTCACCTATTTTCTGAAGATCATTAGTGCCATTTAACATTACAGAAGTCTGAGCTAAATATGTTGTTATTGCGCCAGCAGCAATTCCCCATTGTTCCATGCTTGCTGTAATACCATTATTGTAGGCAGTTACAGGAACATCACCTGTCCATGCCAGCTTCGCTGCTTCTGCACGGGCAAGCCAAACTTGTCCAGCTGATATTACATGAAATGGAAAAGTTTGAGGTGTAGCCGTATAGGCTAAGAGGTTAGCATAATCTGCGTTAAGGTCTGCCCATGCAATTGCATCATCTCTGGATAGACCATAAGGAAATCCTTTAGAAGTATGTCCAAATCTAGAAATTCTTGGATCTACTAATGACGTTAACTTATCTGTTATGGTTTTACTTACTGCATAGTCAAAACGCTTAGTTATCACATAATAATTGTTAACCGGGTTTCTATAATTTCCGCCAGGATATGCAATTGTGAAATTATCAGCATTTGTTTCAATAACTCCGGCAGCAATTGCTGCAGCAAATTCTGTCTTCCCTAATGTAGGATTGATCTTAGACATTCTTAATGCAAGAATAGCCCTAAGAGAATTGGCAAACCTTTTCCATTTGGAAATGTTACCTGTATAAACAATATCACCCTGGAATACTGCACCAGCGTCAAATTGTCCCACGGCTGCTTTAAGATCATTAATTAATGCTGGATAAACATCCTGTTGTTTATCATATGCCGGCGTTGCATTATTTTTCAAAGCACCAGTATAAGGTAGATCACCATAAGTATCCGTTAATATCATATAATAATAATCCAGGAGAATGCGAGCAGTAGCGATCTGGTTAGCATTTGAACCATATAGCTGCGCAATATCCTTGGTAGCTGGATCCGTATTATAATTGATGATTGTTTGAAGATCATACATAGGCCCTCCATAATACCCATCCCAACCAAGGTTAGGATCAGTATATCTTGAAGCATCAGTATACTGTGTTTCCGAAGAATACTGAGCATATAATGCAGAGGTTTGCACGATTACATTTCCCCAAACATTATTACCAATTACTGCTTCCACATTTGTCAAAAGCGCTGAAGGAACAGGAATGGTTGTGGCATTTGGATTTACGTTGGTATCTTCAAAGTCGCCCGGTTTATTGCAAGAAGAGATCATCATAAAAGATGCGCCGGCTGCTATTGTGAATAGTTTAAATTTTATTGCTTTCATAATAATTTTTTTAACCATTAAAAATTAAGCTTTAAGTTGAAACCCATTGAACGGGTTCCGGGCATTTGTCCATCCTCACCGTGATTAAAAGAGATCTCAGAGGGATCAAAATTCTTAGTATCGCGATAGATCAACCATGGATTGCGTGCAATAATAGAAATATTTGCACCCTGCAAAACTTTACCAATGTTTCCTAATTTATTAACCGGTATTCTATATCCCAGGCTTATTTCACGCAATTTCACATAGCTAAGATCATGAACAAAAGGCTCGGCTATCTGCTGATAATAAAACTGGTGATAGTAGTCGTATGCACTTATATAAACATCAACCGGTGTTTTTCCATCAGCGGCATCAACACCAACTACATGCACGCCACCACCATCTAAAACATCATCACGAACATTCTTGCCTTTATCATTGATTGCAGCAGTTCCCTCTAACAAACCAGAGAATGTACCCCACTGTTCGGACAATGAGAAGAATTTACCGCCAAGCTGATAGTCAAGTGTCAATCCGAGAGAAAAGTTTTTGTAGTTCATGAAGTTTTGTAAACCACCTGTGACCTTAGGAACTATTGAGCCATACTCTTTTTCAGGATCAGATGCAAACCAACCTAAACCAGCGTTCGGGTCAAAGCCATTTGCAGTGATCATTGGTAAACCATCCTCATTACGAAGAATACCACCACCTTTCAAGATACCCCAATCTTTACCTTCGAAATGGAATACCCGGGCAAAGTTGGTTCCAAATGAACCACCACTTAATGTAAAGCTTGGTACACCTTCAGCAAGTTTTACTACAGTATTATCTATAATATATGCGAATGTTGCTGTCAGGTTCCAATCAAAGTTTTTTCCGACAACAGGTTTAGTGTTTAATTCAACTTCAATTCCCTGGCGTTCTATTTCGGCTGCATTAATGGTTCTGTTAGGGAATCCTCCAACCCCACTTTGAGAAGTTGTAATAGGCTCCTTGATATTTTTTTCTGAATAATAAGTGATATTAAGTCCTAAACGATTTTTCAGGAACCGAAGATCAATTCCACCTTCCCATGTATTAACGAGAGAACCTGTTAAATTAGGATCCGGGAAATTGTCAGGTACATTCATCAAGAAATAATTAGTTCCACCGGAAGCCCATGTAAATTGATTCAAACCATAGTAAAGTTGCAATTGGTAAGGATTAAGACTCTTAGGCTTTTTACCCCATGATGCGAAAACTTTTCCATAAGTCAACCAGTCAAGTGAACCCTTGGTAAATTCAGTGAATATAAATGCTGCGCCAACTGATGGCGAAGCAAGAGAATTATCCTTGGTAGGTAGTGTAGAGTACCAGTCGTTTCTGATAGCCCAACTTACGCTGATAAATTTTTTATACTCAAAATCACCAAATGCAAAGGCTGCATTATTTTTCAGGTTTTCTCTATTATTAGTATTTGAAGCTGGATCTTTTGAGTTGCCGATCGTATACAAATTCGGGATATTTAAACCTCCATTGGTATTAGCAAGAACCTCTTTGTATTGAGTGGTTAACTTGTTGACACCACCATTAGCACTAATAGCAAGGTTGCCATCCATAATAGTCTTGTTGAAAGATGCTAATAACTCGTAGTTATATTCCTGATAGGAAGTTTGGCCAGTAGCATAACCTGCTAATATACCAGTTTGGCCTCCGGAATTTTCCAAAATGCTTGAGTTGATATTTTCATAGTTCGTAGTCAATTGATTCTTGCGAAGAGTGCCCTTAATACGGAAATTGTTGTTCAACTTGTAGGTTAAAGAAATATCTCCAAATAATCTGTTTCTGTTTTGAACATTGTTGATCTCATCAAAGTACGTGAAGAAATTATACCAGTAATTACCCGCATATACACTAGCCGCCGGGTTCGAAGCACTCCATGAATTTGGATTACTGCGTAGGTTCCATGATGCATATGAACCAATACCACCTAGCGGAGTTCTTAGATCTCTTAGCTCTTTCATTATACCCATATCAAGATCACGATGGAACCATTGTGTAAATGACCCGCTTGAATTGTTACCATATCCATCATCAAATTCACCTCTGATCTTTTGAGACGTATAAGTTCCATTTACGCCTATTGTAAAATGTTGTCCAAGGTCTACAGACAGAGTTGCAAACAAAGTATTTCTATTTGAAGAAGAGTTCGGCAACATACCCTTTATGTACTGATTGGTGTAGGATACCCTGAACACATATCCATTTCCACTTTGACCAAGACTAATATTGGTATTATTTGTAATCCCAGTTTCCCAAAAATCACGAGCATTGTCAGGTTGAGGATTTAAGGTCGCAGTCTTGAAAGAATATTGAGTGCCGGGATACCATGCATACCACGGAATATATTCCTGGCCACTAATTCTTGGACCCCACGATGCATCATCAGTATAATCATGATGTCGTTTGCCATTAAGTGCCTGCCATTCAGCTGGCATACTAGAATTATAGTTGAATGTGACAAAATCACCATCTCCACCAGCATACAAGTTTTGATATTCAGGCAGAATGTAAACTTTATCAAAGATCACACCCTGGTTGATCTCTATACCAAGACCTGTTTTACCCATACGTTTTTTTGTCGTAATAACAATGGCACCATTTGCAGCACGGCTACCAAATTGAGCAGTAGCGTTTGCGCCTTTCAAAACATTCAGTTCCTCGATATCATCAGGATTGATGTCAAAAGAATTCACAATAGTTCCATCAACAACATACAATGGATCTACATCCGTCAATGAGCCACCACCACGGATCCTTAAAAATCCTTGTGAATTTAATTTGATTGGAGATTGTCCTCTAAACTGTACACCAGCTACTTTTCCAGCCAAGGCTGCATTTACATTGGTTTGTGGGATTACATTCAATTGCTCTGATTTTATAACCTGGGAGCTATAAGGTGTAACCCTAGTAGATTTTTTTACACCAAATGCACTAGTAACAACTACTTCAGTCAAATTACTACCAGCCGCTGGCGCCAATAATACCGATACATTGTCGGAAGTTCCTATTGTTATTTCTCTGTCATCAAAACCAACCGATGTAATTACCAGTACGGTGCCAGAAGCGACACTCTTAATAGTGAATTTTCCATCCGCGTCAGCAGTCACACCATTCCTGGTGCCTTTTACAGTAATAGATGCAAATGGTATTGCTTTGCCATTTGCATCAGTTACTGTACCGGAAACACTCCGGTTCTGAGCGAATACTAGCATTGAACAAAGTATCGCCGCCACAAATAGTGATGCAGGTTTTCTCATGTGGGAATCAGTTTTTAAATAAAATAATTACTTGATTTTGAGCCGTCAAAATAAATTTTCATGGGGACTAAGTAACCGAATATTAGACAGCAAATTTCTTAAATATGCTGCGACAATGTAATCAAATTTTTACAAGTTTGAAAGGTGAAACCAAGAAGTATTGATAGCTCAAAAAACAATTCTCATCATCATCCTGATCTCAGATTTTTTTGAGCCAGGGATCTCATCTAATCCGGACCCAATAGATTCCACATCCTGATATATGGTCTGTGACCATTTTAACCAAAATGAAATAGATGAGCTTAAGTCGTAATTCACATTTAAATAATACCGGTATCCTTTATCATAAAAAGCAGGGATCGAATAATAAAAAAGAACATCGTTCTCATATGCATAGATCCGGGAGTCATAATCATCAGTTTCAAAATACTGAAGCCTGATATTGGCACTATAGTTTTTAAGTACTGGTTTATAAATAACATCAAAAAAAGTCAGAAATCCTCTTTCTTCATTTTTACCATTTTTATCATACCATAATAATTCAGTTCGGCTCCTGACTGCAAAAGACTGATTTATTTTAACACTGATCTGAGTTCTCCAATTTTGCCGTGGCAGCGATACAAGATAATTCGTAGCAAGATTATTATCAGGTTGATTGCCTTCTTTTGACTCACTGCGATATCTTGTATACACTTCAAGTTGCCTGTTCGGGCTATAAGTTATTTGTGCTAAAAAATCTTTCCCTTCACTTGGTGCATCTACCAAATATTTTAACCATGGAAATTTATAAACATCAATATATGCATCAAAGCGCCATGCAGAAGCAGGTCGTATGCTGATACCCGAATAAAAACCATTCTCATTTGTTGGATATGTATTTTCTGTGAATGCATTCCCATTATTGGATTGATACTGCGGATCTATCTTGCGATGTAGAAATGAAATATCAACCCGTGGATCCACACTTATTAATAACCCATTGAGAAATGCTTTACTGAAATTTTTATCAACTGCAGCTTCACCAAAAAAATGAAGATTTCGATGAGTATAACTGTAATCAATACTGTAGTTACCCCAATTTTTACCACTTATAGCATAAAGATTATACGGCTCTTGCCTTTTTTCTACAGGTGAAGAAAAATTAAAATTGATAGCATTAAGTCCAATGTGCCAATTACTTGCTCTGTATTTTATGTTTCCACCAAGAGCAAGTTGTCCTAGTTTATGCCTGCCTTCAATTTCACTCTCTGTACGATGATATCCGGAGTTAAGAAAAGAAGTGATGTACTCTTCATTACTTACAGTATCCGCCACAAAGTTGGCGCTAAGCTTTCTGTAAGATATAAATCCGGTTGCTTCAAATTTTCCTTTTTGAAAAGTGATGCCGGCGCCACGATGAAAACTAAACTCACCTGCTGAATTATAAGGACGAAGTATCGGTGATTGTCTTTTTATTGCAAGTATATCCACACTTTTTCTGAATGCAAGGCTTTGCCATTGGATCAATCCCTGTCCCATATTCACGGTAAAATCTCCCAATGCTAATGCCTGTATTGAGCCGACTTTTCTTGCAAAAAAATGAAATGAATAAAAATCAAATCCGTATTTCTGAGCTCCTTTAAAAAATTGTTCTCCTGCATCCTTGTCTCCCACTATTCCATATTGTAATAGATTTTTATGCTGGTATCGGTAACGTAAAAAAAGTTTTGGCGGAGTACCAAGATACTTTGTTCCCGTACTTGTTTTTTCAAACCCTGCAGACTTCTCCAAAACTTCAGAAAACCGAAATGACAAATTGTGTTCCCCTACCTTGAATCTTGTTTTAAAAAAATCAGTAAGATCTATTGCCTCACCAACTGTAATAAAAGGCAAAAGTTTTTTTATGATCTGAGTATCCCAGGAAGGAACGGCTTGTAACTCATAAATGCTTATGAATTTACCAACCAGTTTTCTGTATGAAATAAGATTTGCTATCTGCAATCCTGAAAGAATTTTTAGTTCACGCAGGTCATTTTCATCAGCGGTATTTAAATTAAGCGGATTTCTTCTAAATCTTTCCCATTGCTGATGGTAACTGTCATCTTCCGTTTCCGCCTGGTCAATATCAGTAAGATTTTCCAATTGTTGCTCAAGCGTTGATACGGGAGATTCCTGGCCCAAAGCAGTAAATAAGGATAGATCAATGATCAGCAATATGAAAAAAAACTTTTTCAATTTTCTTTCTTCTTAAAATCATAAATGAGCAGTAATCCCGGAGTTACCCCAAGTTGCGGATGATAACTCGCCACAACATCAAGACGAAAAGTTTTCAAAACCAAACTTGCACCTCCATATAAACTGGAAGTATTGGTGGCAATACCAGCTCTTATCATGAACTGTGGTAAAAATCTATATTGCATGCCTGCATTTACACTCACTGTTTGATTTTCTTCTTTTTCTATTTCGGCGCTTACAAAAAATTTATCCGAGGCTTCATAACCTAAACCGACTGTATATATCGATGCTAATTTTTCTTCTGAATTTTTTCCAAACTTTCCTCCAACAGGATTATAAGCATGCACACCTGCGTTTAGTTTATCAGTTAAATGAAAAACAGTTCCGATCTCAAAGTTGACAGCAGATGAATTGCCATAACCATTTGCCTGGATATCATTGTAATTAAATTGAACACCAATATCAACTTTACTTCCAAGTTTTCTTGCATACGCAAGACCCATTTGTGATTCATTGTAATCACTAAAACCAAAATAGCCTGCATGAACACCAAAATTTCCTGAATTGGTTGGCACTGCGATCGCAAATTGATAAAGACTCAATTCATTTAGCATAAATCTTCTTTCGCCATAAACTCCTACGGAAGCATTTTTCATTTGGGCCAACGATGCCTGGTTATTTGAAAAAGAAAGAACATCGACGTGGTTATTACTATAAGCGCCAAGACCAGTATAAACCGCAGCAACTGGACGACGAACTGTTTGCCCATTTGTAATTAAATGAATAGAAAGAAATAAAAGAATAAGGAATGACCTGATCAAGCAGCAAATTTTACTGTAAGTTAAAAATCTGTATGTTTTTTGTCAAAATAATTAATCATTACAGTTTGGCCTGCATAGCTCACAAAACTACCTTTGCGCCATGCAAATTTTAGATGGTAAGAAAGTATCGCAAGCGGTAAAAGATCAGTTGAAAATAAATGTAGCGCAGCTCTCCACCGAAGGAAAAAAAGTTCCCCACCTCGCAGCAATATTAGTTGGCAATGATGGAGCAAGTGAAACCTATGTTGCTTCAAAAGTAAAATCATGTGAGGAAGTTGGTTTCAAATCAACACTTATAAGATTTGAAGCAGACATTTCAGAGCATTTATTGCTGGAAAAAATTCAGGAATTAAACCAGGATCCTGATGTTGACGGAATTCTTGTGCAGCTTCCTTTGCCCAAACATATTTCTGATGATAAGGTTATCATTTCTATTGATCCGGATAAAGATGTTGATGGCTTTCACCCGGTAAGCGTAGGAAGAATGGTTCTGGGATCGCCAACTTTTATTTCTGCTACTCCGCATGGCATTATGCTTATGCTGGAACATTATAAGATCAATACCGCGGGAATGCATGCAGTGGTGATCGGTCGCAGCAATATTGTTGGAAGGCCAATGAGTATTTTATTAAGTGAAAATAAAAACCCAGGGAATTGTACTGTCACACTTTGTCATTCCAAAACAAAAAATATTGCAGAGCTCTGTCAGACTGCTGATATTATTGTTGCGGCCCTGGGAAAACCTGGTTTTGTAACAGAAGATTGGGTAAAAGAAGGTGCGATCGTAATTGACGTTGGTATTACCCGTGTTGCAGATGCAACTAAAAAAAGCGGATTCAGATTAAGAGGAGATGTAGACTATGATAAAGTTGCTACAAAATGTTCATGGATAACACCGGTGCCAGGTGGTGTAGGACCAATGACGATCGCTGCATTGCTGAATAATACTTATAGATCTTGTATGATGAAGAATTAGGAAATTTGCAAATATGCAAATTCGAAAATGTGCAAATGAAATCTGAAATCGTAAATCTGAAATCTGAAATCGACACATCACTTCCCGTGATGGAAGATTTTTATACGTTACAAGGTGAAGGTTTTCACCAGGGCAAAGCTGCCTATTTTATAAGATTAGGTGGTTGTGATGTTGGTTGTGTTTGGTGTGATGTAAAAGATAGTTGGGACGCAGAAAAACATCCAAAGTTGAAGATCGAAAGTTTGAAATCGAAAGTAAAAAAAACGCCTGCTGAAATTGTTGTTATTACCGGCGGTGAACCTTTGATGCATGATCTTACTGGGTTAACAAAAGAATTACAGGCTACTGGTTTAAAAACGCATATCGAAACTTCAGGAGCTCATCCGCTAAGTGGTTCATGGGATTGGATCTGTTTATCACCAAAAAAATTCAAAGCTCCATTACCGGGAATTATTCCATTGGCAAATGAATTAAAAATTGTTGTTTTTAATAAAAGTGATTTTGATTGGGCAGAAAAATATGCGGCATTAGTTTCTCCATCATGCAAACTTTTTTTACAACCTGAATGGGATAAAGCCGCAGAGATAACGCCGTTGATCATCGAATATATCAAAGCTCATCCGCAATGGGAACTGAGCCTCCAAATACATAAGTATATTAATGTGCCTTGAGCTGAAAACAACAGGCAATATGCAACCCAAAAACAACTTCTTTGCTCTTAACATTTATTTACTGAACAAGGAATAAAAATGTATTAGATTCGTTATAGAAATCCAGCTATATCAATGAAAACATTTTTTTATACCATACTTCTCTCGTCCTGTCAATTTTTTATTGCCAACTCTTTAAATGCGCAAGTCTCAAACCAAGCGAAAATAAATCCACGGGCAATAAAAATGTATGATGAAGGATTGGCAAAGGCAACCGAAGACAGGTACGATGATGCCATCAGTTATTTTTTACAAGCTATATACCTGGACTCAAATTATACAGACGCCTATCTATCGCTTGCAGGTGTTTATGGACAATCAAAAAAGCCTGATCTGTCTGTTGAGTATTATGAAAAAGCATTGAGAAGAGATACTGCTGCCACTAAAGTTTACAAACTTCCTTATGCAATTAATCTTGCAGGCATGGGAAATTTTGATAAGGCGTTGAATACAATCAATGAATATTTATCCAATCCAAAATTAGGAGAAGCAAGTCGCAAAGCCGGTGAGTTTCGTAAGCGTTGTTTTGAATTTGCAGTTGCCCAGGAAAAAAAGAATGCAGGACGCAATTATGAGTTTGCGCCAAAAAATGCCGGTGACAGGATCAATAGCGCAGAATCGGAATATCTTCCTTGTTTAACAATTGATGGCAAAGAATTTTTCTTTACAAGAAGGCTTCGGGGTTTTGATGAAGATTTTTTTTCTGCAAAATGGGATGGCAAAGATTGGGTAAAAGCGGCTCCGCTTGGCGGCAATGTGAATACCGATCAGAATGAAGGTGCTCAAATGATTTCACAAGATGGCGAATGGCTCGTGTTCACTGCTTGTAACAGAAAAGATGGTTGGGGAAGTTGTGATATTTATATTTCATTTAAAACTCCCCAAGGCTGGAGTGAAGGTCTTAATCTTGGTGGTAAAATAAATACTGATCAATGGGAATCACAACCTTGTCTTTCACCAGATAAAAGAGATCTGTATTTTGCAAGCAGAAGAATGGGCGGTTATGGCGGCAGTGACATTTATGTTTCGCATTTACAATTAAATGGTGAATGGACAACACCTGAAAATCTTGGTCCGCAAATAAATACTTCTGCTGATGAATCATGTCCTTTTATACATGCCGATAATCAAACGTTATTTTTTACATCGTCTGGCTTGTTAGGTTATGGTGAAGATGATCTCTTTTATGCAAGAAAGGGACCAAAAGGTGATTGGAGTGTGCCTGAAAATCTTGGCTATCCTATCAACACAATTTATAAAGAAGGAACATTGTTTATTGCGGCTGATGCAAAGACAGCTTATTATGCCAGTGATCGTTCTGATAGTAAAGGCGGCTTGGACATCTATAGTTTTATATTACCAGAAAATATTCGCCCTAATAAAACTCTTTGGGTAAAAGGACAAGTGTTTGATAAAAAAACAACCAAAGGTTTGCCATCTGCTGTTGAGCTCATTGATCTGAATACAAAACAAATGATCTCAAAAGTACAGACAGATGAAAAAGGAAACTACCTGATCACACTTCCTGTTGGAAAAGATTATGCATTCAATGTAAACAGAAAAGGTTACTTGTTTTATTCAGATAATTTTTTCCTGACCAATCATTCGCCGGATTCCACTTATGAAAAAAATATTCCACTGCAGCCGATAGAAGCCAACGCATCTATTGTACTAAAGAATGTTTTCTTTGATGTAAATAAATTTGATCTTAAATCAGAATCAGAAGCAGAACTTGATGTAGTTGTACGATTAATGAATGATAACCCTACCGTAAAGATCCAGATCGGCGGACATACTGATAATATTGGCAAACCAGCGGACAATCTTACTTTATCAAATAACCGTGCAAAATCTGTTGTCAATTATCTTATCTCAAAAGGTATTGCTGCCACAAGACTTTCCGCCAAAGGTTTTGGAGAAACACAACCTGTTGCCGATAACAAAACAGAAGAGGAAAAAGCATTGAACAGAAGAACGGAAATGAAAGTAATTAGTCAGTAGTTAATAATCAGCGGTTCGAAGTATATTTGAAACTACTTGACCATAACCGCAACGATGAATTCAGAACTAATTTATCAACTCGCTTTAACAGAAGTCACCAATATTGGATGTGTTCATGCAAAAATTCTTACACAGGAATTTGGTTCTGCTGAAAAGATCTTTAAAGCAAAACAACAATCACTGGAAAAGATCGAAGGCATTGGTGAAGTAAGGGCAAAATCGATCAAAGCCTTCAACAATTTTTCAAAGGCAGAAGATGAAATAAAATTCATTGAGAAGTATAAAATCAACCCACTTTTTCTCACTGATAAAAATTACCCTCAACGATTATTGAACTGCTATGACTCTCCTACCCTTCTTTTTTATAAAGGCGATGCTGATCTGAACGCATCAAAAGTTGTTGCTATCATTGGAACAAGAAATCACACAGAGTATGGTAAACAACAAACGGAAAATTTAGTAAAAGAGCTTTCATCGCAAAATATTCTTGTTGTCAGCGGTATGGCATTTGGCATTGATGCAATAGCGCATAAAACAGCTTTTAAAAATAATTTGGCTACAGTTGGTGTATTAGGTCATGGCCTTGACCAGATCTATCCTCCCGAACATTCAAACCTTGCAAAAGATATGCTGAAACATGATGGCGGTTTGCTTACTGAATTTCGTAGTAACACAAAGCCCGATAAACATAATTTTCCAACCCGTAACAGAATTGTAGCAGGCATGAGTGATGCAACTGTTGTAATTGAGACAGGAGAAAAAGGTGGAAGCATGATAACCGCAGAGTTGGCAAATGGTTATAACAAAGATGTATTTGCATTGCCCGGAAGGGTAAATGATAATAAAAGTGCAGGCTGCAATTTTTTAATACGAAATAACAAAGCAATGCTGCTTACTGATGCTGAAGAATTAATTGAAGTGATGGGATGGGAAGAGAAAGCTAAGAGTGAAAAAGAGAAAAGGAGTCAAAGAGAATTATTTATTGAATTATCAAAAGATGAAAGAATCATCGTTGATATCTTAAAAGAAAAAGACCTGGTGCATGTTGACGAGCTGAATTTTAAAAGCGGTTTAAGCAGCAGTTCAATGGCGGTTGCGATTTTGAACCTTGAATTACAAGGTGTAGTTGCCACTTTACCGGGAAAACTTTACAAATTGAATTGATCCAATCGGTTTATTTTTGCCGCTTTATTGCCTATGCAATAATATCATTCACCTAAAAGTTTTATAGTTTGCGCTGATTGATGAATGGGGCAACGTTTTAACCGTTGTTATTGTCTCAAGTGCAGTAAGAAAACATTTATCTCATTTTATGCCCTTAAAGCTGCCGTGGAAATACTTTGTGATTTTGTTAGTTCTTGTTTTTCAGGCAATCATCAGCTTTGGCCAGCCCTGTACCGGTTTAGGGCAAACTCCTTCCACCGCATTCCCGGTTTGCGGTACAACTGTTTTTCACCAGGCTTCTGTTCCAATTTGTGCGACTGTCAACATATTTGTTCCCGGCTGTTCAACCCAGCCAGGAGGGGCAAGTTATCAGAATAAAAATCCTTATTTCTATAAATTCACTTGTTATGCATCCGGAACATTGGGGTTTCTGATAACTCCTTTAGCCGCTAATGAAGATTATGATTGGCAGTTATGGGATATTACCGGGCAAAGCCCCGATGCAATCTTTACAAATAATACTTTAGTTGTAACCGCTAACTGGGCGGGTACTTATGGACCAACCGGTGCATCAGCAACAGGCGTTAACGCCATACGATGCGGCTCCGATCCTGCTGCTAATTTCCCCACGTTTGCAGCAATGCCGAATCTTGTTGTTGGTCATGAATACATATTAATGATAAGTCATTTTACAGATGGCCAAAGTGGATATGATCTTTCTTTTGGTGGCGGCACCGCTGTTATCACGGATCCAAACATTCCGCATTTAGGTAATGCAAAAGCTGATTGTGATGGAACAAAAATTACTGTGAAGCTGAATAAAAAAGTAAAATGCACCAGCTTTACGACTAATGGTTCAGAATTTAGTTTGCTTCCTGCTGCAACAACTATTATTTCAGCATTGCCAGATTCCTGTGGTTTCGGTTTTGACTTCGATGAAATAACATTAACACTGGCAGCACCCCTTGCCAATGGCAATTATAGTCTTGTTATAAATAACGGTAGTGATAATAATACGCTACGTGATAATTGTGATAATGTTATTCCGCAAGGCGAACTCGTTTCATTTGCATATAACAAGCCACAACCCATCTTTGCCGATAGTGTTGGCAAGCCCGGTTGCGCACCTGATTCAATAAAAATATATTTTCCGAAAAAAATAAACTGCAGCACTATTGCTTCTAACGGGACTGACTTTTCTGTAACCGGTCCTACACCTGTTAATGTAATTGGCGCATTCGGAAATTGCATTGATGGCAAAACAGATTATATCGTTGTAAAATTTTCTTCTCCTATCACTGTAAAAGGACCATATACTGTCTCATTAAAAGCCGGAAGTGATGGCAATGTGGTGATCGATGAATGTGGACAGGAAACCCCTTTACAAACACTTTCATTTACTACTGTTGATACTGTATCAGCAGATTTTCAGTACAACATATTATACGGCTGTTTGAAAGACACCGTTTTCTTTTCGCATGATGGAGCTCATGATGTGAATTATTGGAAATGGAACATTAACAATCTTCCAGCAGTATTGACTCCAACCACATCTATTATTGCTTCGGCCTCCAGTACGAATAATATAAAATTATTTGTGAGCAATGGAGTATGTACAGACTCATCTTCAGTTGTGATCGCATTAGACAATGAAGTGAAAGCATCTTTTGAAATGGAAGACTATACTTGCCCGGAAGATAGATTGCCTGTTACAAATACAAGCACAGGTTTAATTGATACATGGAGATGGAGCTATGGTTCACTTGGAAATAGTTCATTAAAAGACCCACCTCCATTCCTGTTTCCTACAACAAGCAGAGAAACCATTTATACTGTGAAGCTTGAAGTGACAAATATTGCACTTGGCTGTACTGATGTTACTACAAAAAAAGTTACGGTATTCGATCATTGCAATATTGATGTACCTACCGCTTTTACTCCCAATAATGATCAGCTCAATGATAAATTTGGTCCACACAATGCATTAAAAGCTGATAATTATAAATTCAAAGTTTACAACCGATGGGGGCAATTAATATTTCAGTCAACAAACTGGAAAGACAGATGGGATGGAACGATAAAAGGCATTCCTCAACAACCCGGAGTATTTGTCTGGATGCTTAGCTATACACACCGTGATTCAAAACAACAAGTATTTAAAAAAGGAACTGTGACGCTGATCCGTTAGATTTTCATAAAAAAATGAATAGAATTGTTGCCGTACAAGTGTGCGACCCTTCAGGACTGCGTCCGCAAGTTTCAAATAAGCTTCGCTTATTTCACTTGTGCTCTGGGTAAAATGCGACGCAATTGTTGAACAATAAAAAGAAAGATGAACGGAGCGTCGCAACAAAAGCCCAATAGAATTACAAAAAGTTGGTTATCAAAAATTCATTTTCAACTTTATGGCTGTCGCCCTATCTTTGCACATGGCAACAAGAAATTTTCCCTCTACAGACAATCAATCCCCAAAATTTTTCGGCGAAGGACTCACATTTGATGATGTGCTTTTATTACCCGGCTACAGCCAGGTACTGCCAAGAGATGTAGAAATAAAAACCCGGCTTACAAAAGACATTACACTGAATGTTCCGATGCTTTCGGCCGCAATGGATACTGTAACTGAAGCTAATCTTGCAATTGCATTGGCAAGAGAAGGCGGTCTTGGAATTCTGCATAAGAATATGAGCATTGAAGAACAAGCGGCACAAGTACGTAAAGTAAAGCGCAGCGAAAGCGGTTTGATACTTGATCCGGTTACTCTTCTTGCAAACGCTACGATCGGTGATGCATTAAAACTGATGAGAGAAAATAAGATCGGTGGTATTCCTATCATTGATAAAGCTGGCAAACTGGTCGGCATTCTTACTAATCGTGATCTTCGTTTTGAAGATGATCCAAAAAGAAAAGTGAGTGAGGTAATGACAAAAGAAAATTTGTACACGGCCCCTGAAGGAACCGACCTCAAAAAAGCAGAACAACTTTTTAAGAAAACAAAAGTTGAAAAACTTCCGATCATCGATAAGCAGGGAAAATTAAAAGGACTTTTTACTTACAGTGATATTTTGAAATTAAAAAGTCATCCTAATGCGGTGAAGGATTCTTTTGGACGATTGCTGGTTGGCGCCGGTGTTGGTATTACAAGAGATATGCTTGATCGTGTCGCCGCTTTACAAAATGTAGGTGTTGATATTATTGGTCTTGACAGTGCACATGGTCATAGCAAAGGAGTCATCAATGCATTGAAAGATGTAAAAAAGAATTTTAAAAAGATGAATGTGATCGCAGGTAATGTCGGCACTGCAGCCGGTGCAAAAGCATTAGCAGAAGCAGGTGCAGATGCAGTGAAAGTTGGTATTGGGCCCGGATCAATTTGTACAACACGCATTGTTGCCGGTGCTGGTGTGCCTCAACTTACTGCTGTCATGGAAGCATACAGTGAGCTCAAACAAAAAGGCATTCCATTGATCGCTGATGGTGGTATTCGATACACGGGTGATATGGTGAAAGCTCTTGCAGCCGGCGCTGATTGCGTGATGATGGGAAGTGTATTTGCAGGCACCGAGGAAAGTCCGGGTGAAACCATAATTTATGAAGGAAGAAAATTCAAAGAGTATCGCGGCATGGGTTCACTTGGCGCTATGAGTACCGGTAGCAGCGATCGTTATTTCCAGGATGTGGAAGATGATGTAAAGAAATTTGTTCCCGAAGGAATTGAAGGTCGTGTTGCATACAAAGGCACATTAAAAGAAATAGTTTATCAATACACTGGCGGACTTCGTGCAGGTATGGGCTATTGTGGTGCAGGTAATATTGATGATCTGAAGAAAGCAACCTTTATCAAGATCACTAATGCAGGTATGAAAGAAAGTCATCCGCATGATGTTGAAGTAACAAGGGAGGCGCCGAATTATAGCAGGAAGTAATTTGACAATGTGATGATATTCTAATGTGATAATGAATTTTGGTAGTCCGCTTTATTGCTACTATCATCGTCCCTTGCGTCGCACCCTTGTACTTTGGTAATTCTATTCAGCAAATAAGAAATTTTCTCTTTCGTTCTTAGCATTTCTTTGCGACTTTGCATGCAATAAAACTTATATTTTTACCAAAACAACTGTAGTGAAGAAACTTCTTTTTTACTTTCTAGTTTTTACTTTTCACTTTTCATCTTTTGCCCAGGACAGCTGCGGCATTCGTATCAGTTTACTCACCTGTACACCCGGCACAGAACTTTATTCAACATTTGGCCACAGCGCATTGAGAGTAGTTGATAGCAGCAATAATAATGATCGTGTTTTCAACTATGGCACTTTCGATTATTTTGATCCCAACTTCTATACAAATTTTATAAAAGGTAAGCTACTATATTATGTAGATACCAGTTCCATAGAAGTCTTTATGTATGAATATGAATTTTTTAAAAGAGGGGTAACAGAACAGGTAATAAATATTTCTTGTGACGAAAAACAAAAACTGGTTGCAGCACTTTATGAAAATATAAAAGAAGAAAACAGAGAGTATCGCTACGATTTTAACTACGATAACTGCACGAGCCGCCTTCGTGATATGCTGGAAAAAGCAGCCGGCAAACAACTTGACTCAAAAAACATTTTACCGGCTCCGAATACAACATTCAGAAATCTTATTCATTCCTATCTCGATAAAGGTGGTCAGCAGTGGAGCAAACTAGGTATTGACATGCTCCTTGGAAAGCCAATGGATAAGAAAGTAACAAACCGTGAAGCAATGTTCTTGCCTGACTATTTACTGATGGCATTTGACAGTTCTAAACTAAATGGACAACCAGTAGTAAGTGAGAAAAAGATCTTGCTTAATTATTTTGATGCCTACAAAACAAAGACCGGCATCACACCTTTTATCATTTTTGGAGTTTTATTTTTATTGATCGCCATTTTGACCTTTTTTGTTTTCAAAAGAAGGAATTTATTTCTCAAAATATTTGATTTCTTTTTCTTTGTTATTGTTGGTTTGATCGGTGTACTGATCCTATTCATGTGGTTTGGAACAGAGCATGCCATGTGTAAGAATAATTTCAACTTACTATGGGCATTACCTACTCATTTGCCAATTGCATTTATGCTGTTCAGTAGGAAACAATGGGTGAATAACTACTTTCGCTTTATCTTTTTTTACACGATAGCTTTATTACTGGCATGGTTCTTTCTCCCGCAACAACTCAATACAGCATTACTTCCTGTAGTTGGGATCATTTTAATAAGAAGTTTCTATTTGAGTAAAAGAAAACGATCATGGAAAAAATAATTTTATACCAGGACAAAAAAATATTTTATCGCAACATTGGTTCTGGCGAACCTGTAATACTCGTTCATGGTTTTGGTGAAGATGGTAATGTATGGGACAAACAAGTTGAACATTTAAAAAATAAATATCATCTTATTGTTCCCGATCTTCCGGGAAGCGGCCAATCAGAAATGATAGATGATATGAGCATGAACGGAATGGCCGAAGTATTACATGCCATCATTCATGAAGAAAATATTGATAAGTGTGCAGTGATCGGTCATAGCATGGGAGGTTATATCACCTTAGCTCTTGTTGAAAGTTATTGGAATCATGTAAATGCTTTCGGCCTTTTTCATTCCTCCGCTTTTGCTGATACAGAAGAAAAAAAGCAAACCCGCAAAAAAGGAATTGAGTTCATAAAACAAAATGGAGCTTTTGAGTTTTTAAAAACAGCAACACCAAACCTTTTTTCCCCAAACTCGAAAGAACAAATCCAAGACACCATAAACGATTTTATAGAAAGCTTAAAAGGTTTTACATCCAATGCACTCATATCATATTATGAAGCAATGATGAGTCGCCCTGATCGAACTTCTATATTGAAAAACACAAAAAATCCAGTGCTCTTCGTAGCCGGAGAACATGATAATGCCATCCCTTTAAATGATGTCCTTAAGCAATGTCATCTACCTGAAAAATCTTCTTTTCACGTCTTGAAAAGCTCCGGCCACATGGGAATGATGGAAGAGACGCAAAACGCTAACCGGATATTAGAAGAATTTTTGCTGGAGAAATGAAAAATAAATCAGCTGAACCGATACATTTATATGAATGGTAAGAGCAACTTGTGTCCTTGGAAATGCTCATTTTAAAAGGGAACCGTATTGCTTATCAGGTAACCATGCTAAATAGCATTTTTTTGAAAACCCTTTTACGAGGGTTTTTCTTTTTTATAACAACTTTATTGTGCAGCATTCGTTTATTTATCAAGGTCTTTTAACGGATTAGTAACCTTCCCGGTAATTAGATATGCAATTAAATTTTTGTATTTTTAAACCCGATTCCGGCCCGGTGGAAACAATCCTCCTGGCTTCCTTATTGTTCAATTCTTAAAGACCTTGCAGTAAAGAACATACGAACCATATCCGGCATGAAAAAGTTATTGGTTATACTTTTTATCTGTTGTGCAGTTCCCTCTTTTGCCCGTCATATTACTGGTGGTGAAATATTTTATGAATATATGGGTCCCGGTGCAACAGCAGGAACCAGTAAATATAAGATCACACTTAAACTTTTCAGGGATTGTTTTTCAGGCGGCGCAGCGCTTGATCCGACTGTAAGCATCGGAATATTTGATAAACTTTCAAACGTCGCAGTTAACGGTTCTCCATTTGCTGTTAGTCTTGACCATATTCAGGAAATCCAAAAAAACAAAAATGTTCCTTGTGTCATAAATCCTCCCCAAGTATGTTACCAGGTGGGCTATTATTATTTAGAAAGAGACCTACCCGATAATCAAATGGGTTATTGGATAACATTTCAAAGATGTTGTCGTGTAGATAATATCACCAACCTTGGTGTTGCTATTGGAGTAGGAGCTACGTATGTAGGGAGTATTGCAGGAGCCAGTACTTTGGGAAATATGACTAGCAATCATAATTCAAGTCCTCAATTTTATTTAAGAGATACTGCGTTGGTTTGTCAAAACAGAAATTTTGTTCTTGACTTTAGCTCATCTGATCCTGATGTTGGTGATGTATTGACTTATGAATTTTGCGGAGCATATTCTGGTGGCAGCGAAGGAAATCCGGTTGTTCCCAATCCTGCTCCTCCTCCTTACAATGTTGTTCCTTATGCCAGTGGTTATAGTGCATCCTCACCAATGGGTCCGGGAGTTACTATTAATTCAACTACTGGTATCATTTCGGGTATTGCGCCGGCAGCAGGATCTTTTGTTATTACTGTTTGTGTAAATGAATGGAGAAATGGAAGCGTTATAAATACTCATCGTAAAGATTTTATTTTAAAAGTTGCTGATTGTGATTTTGTCGCTGCGCAATTGCCCTTGTCAGCAGTATTCTGTGATGATTTCAATGTTAGTTTTGCAAACCAAACTCCAACTTCACTTATTTATGCCTGGCATTGGGATTTTGGTATCAACGGCGTTTTAACTGATACATCAAATGCAGAAACACCCTCATTTACTTATCCTGATTCCGGTTTATATACTGTAAAACTCGTTGTTAATCCCGGTGACCCATGTTCTGATTCAGCAACTATGAAGATGGGTCTTTATCCCGGTTTTTTTCCTGATTTTATTTCATCAGGTATCTGTGTTAATAAACCAACTTCATTTACAGATGCTACTACAAGTGTCTATGGTACGGTAAATGCATGGCGATGGGACTTTGGAGAATTATCGGTGAGCAATGACACATCACGTTTGCGAGATCCTGTTTATAGTTATCCCACACTTGGTATAAAGAGTGCGCAATTAATTGTGCAAAGCAATAAAGGTTGTATTGATACTGTAACAAAGGATATTACTATTATTGATAAACCACCCATAACACTTCCTTTCAGAGATACACTTATATGTAATGTAGATACGCTTCAATTAGGCGCTTCGGGTTCTGGTGTTTTTTCATGGACACCGAATTATAATATCATTTCATCTAATACCGCCAACCCATTTGTTTATCCTAAAACAACGACGTGGTATAAAGTACAGTTAGATGATAATGGTTGCCTTAATAACGACTCAATAAGAGTACGAGTAGTAGACCATGTAACACTCGCTGTAAGATCTGATACTACTTTCTGCAAAGGTGATGGAGTACAATTAGGTGCAATCACGGATGGATTACAGTTTTTGTGGGCTCCAGCTATGGATCTCAATAATCCAAATATTGTTAACCCGATTGCAAATCCTCCGGTCAGTACAACTTATCAACTTACTGCAAGGATCGGTGGTTGTTCTGCAATAGACAATGTAAGAGTAAATGTTGTTCCTTATCCTTTTGTAAATGCCGGGCCTGATGTCAGTATTTGTTATAATACCTCGGTTCAATTAGGCGGAGCAGTAATAGCAAGTAATTTTTATTGGAGACCACAAGGTTCTCTTAATAATCCAAATATTTTGAATCCGATGGCTCATCCTCCTTTGACCACAAAATATATTTTAACAGCAACGGATACTTTAGGATGTCCAAAACCGGGATACGACACCGTAACGGTAACTGTTCGTCCAAAAGTACAAGCATCAGCCGGCAGAGACACGATGATTGTTTTCGGTCAACCATTGCAATTAAATGCCAGTGGTGGTGAGAATTTTTTATGGACACCATCTGATTATCTAAATAATACTTCCGTTTCAAACCCGGTTGCAAAGATCAATTCCAGCATAGACAGCATTCGTTATAAAGTTCATGTAACGGACCTGCAGGGTTGCCTTGACTCAGCATCCATGCTTGTAAAGATCTTTCGTACTAATCCACAGATATTTGTTCCGACCGGCTTTACTCCGAATGGCGATGGGTTAAATGATGTTTTAAAACCAATTGCGGTAGGGGTTGAACGTATTGAATATTTCAGTGTTTATAATCGTTGGGGCCAGCTTGTTTTCAGCACAACAATAAATGGCAAAGGATGGGATGGCCAGATCGGCGGCAAACCCCAAACAACGAATACTTATGTTTGGATGGTAAAAGCGGTTGACTATACCGGCAAACCAGTTTTCCAAAAAGGAACGTCTACACTTATCCGTTAAATTTTAGATTGCAAATTGCAGGTTTTAGATTTGCTTTGTATTAGCAGGAAAGGATTGTATGTAAATCCTCAACCTACAGGTAGACAGGTCTAAAATCAAAAAACAAAAATTATTATGTCTAAAATTGTTTTTATTACCGGTGCTTCATCAGGATTTGGAAAAGCATGTGCGGAAAAATTTGCTTGTCATGGTTATGATCTTATCATTAATGGACGCCGTGAGGATAGACTTCTTGAATTAAAAGATCATCTTGAAAAAAAATACAATACAGCAATTCTCGTTTCTGTTTTTGATGTACGAAACAGGAATGATGTATTTGAAGCCGTTAAAAATATTCCCGATGAATGGCAGCATATAGATATTTTAATAAATAATGCAGGCCTTGCACTTGGCAGAGATTATTTTGATGAGGCAGATATTGATGATTGGGACACGATGATCGACACGAATGTGAAAGGTTTGATCTATTCAACAAAAGCATTAATGCCATTTATTAAAAAAAGTTCATCACCACATATTATAAATCTTGGTTCGGTAGCAAGAGACGTTTATGAAAAAGGGAATGTTTATTGCGCTACAAAAGCGGCAGTTGATATTCTTTCACAATCAATGAGGGTCGATCTTTTGAGACATGGAATTAAAGTTACGGCCATACATCCCGGCGCTGCAGAAACAGAGTTCTCACTTGTTCGATTTAAAGGTGATGAAACCACTGCAAAAAAAATATATGATGGTCTTACTGCTCTTACGGCAGAAGATGTAGCCGATGTGATCTATTACTGTACTACATTGCCTCCGCATGTTTGTATAAATGATCTTGTATTGACATGTACTCAGCAAGCGAATGCGATCTATTTTAATCGCAAATAAGTTTGACTGCACTCAACATTTTTCCAGCTGATAAATTAATTTCGTAGATTTACGTCTATAGGTCCCACCTCCTTAGATAAGTACTTGTAACTTTTCCTGATTCGTATTTTTAAACTTGCGTAGTTCATCCAGGAATTTGTACCAGATCTTGAAGATTATTAATTAAAAATTTAGAACACAGGGTAATAGAATCTATTTTTATGTCGCTATCATTTCAATACCTATTAAGAACCCTTATGAAAAAGCCATACCTGGTTTTACTTACCCTAATGCTGAATGTCCTCACTGCCAATTCACAATCAAATGTGATCAAATTGCAATCGTGCAATGATCAGTTGATTGCTCACCAGGTTGACAGTCTCAAAAAATTATATTCTGATGATGGCTATATGCTGTTGAAAGAAGCTTCTATCACCATGGAAAGTGAATTTGAAATGCCGGTGATCGTTCCATTAACACAAGGAAGTCTTTATCAATTTGTTTTTATTGGTGATTATACCAGCCGTCTTTATGAGGTTCGCATGTTTGACTGGAGCGAAAAGCAAGTTATCTTCCAGCAAAAAAAATGGGGTGACGTTGATGGCAATATAATCTCTTACCCATATCAACCCAAGTTCTCCGAATTCCACATGATGAAACCTGTACAAGTCAACAAACAAAAGAAGAAGAATCTTTGTGGTTATGTGATGATGTTTAAGAAGGTGAAGTAAGAACCACGATTTAAAGGATTCTGTTGAGATTAAAAGGAAATCATGATGCAGTAATTCTGATTTGACGATTCGTTTGAATTGAATTCCTAACTACAAATTTATCCTCACTATTTAATTCCTAATCATACTAATTTTACATGATTAAATATGATTATTCATTCTATAGATTGTTGCTCTAATGTATTACATCTATAATTCCTCTTAATCCTTTTCTAATCCTCAAATCGTGGTTCTATGTTTACTGCGCTAGCGACACCGTCAACTGCACACCTGCTCTTGTGTTTGTGATCGGCGCTGTAGTAGCGATCTTAGGAATCGTTCTTTGTTGCTGGAAATAGAATGTGGCTCTTATGCGGCTATTAACAACGTAGTCTATTGTTGGATTAATATTGATCACTTTCTGCCCGGCGGTGCCAAAGGATGTATTCTGATCCAGTTTGCTATTGGCAGTAGCGTCATCACGAATACTGAAATCAAGTTTGAATGTAACATCATTATCCAACTTCATCTTACCTATCTTTTTAATTAGCGGCATTCCTCTAACTATCCAATCAGCGCCAATTGTCAACTCCGTAGAATGATTCTCTGCCAATTGGTAATCAATAAGACTCAAACTTAATTGTCTTGATTTACGATACTCCATCCTTGCAGTAAGCCTGTTGGTAAATGTCATATCAAGACCAAACAACGGGCTGAATTCTTCACTGATCGTAATATTAGGAACAAAGAAATAAGGAATATAATTATTTGTAAGCGGGTCAACGAAAGATGGATACCCATAACTAAAAGGATCCTGGAAGAATAAAGCAGAATTATAGCTATTCATACTTAATATGCTGCGGTATCCGTGACGTACCATCAAATTGGTAAATATCTTTTCAAGACCCTTTATACCTGTTGCATTGTATGTAATATTCCAGTTTGGTTTTGCCTTTAAACCGCTGAATGGATTTGAACTGGTGTTCGGGTTTGAATTTTTCACCAACGAAATACTTAATGGATCTTTATTAGTGTATGCAGAAATAAATGCAGGAATAAGTACATCCTGTGCATACCTGCCATAACCCTGGTAATAACCATCAGGGCCAGGTGTTGGAGTAGTACCATTATATGGATTTTCTTTACCAAGCTTCTGGGAAAGAATGATCCTGTTGTCTTCAAACTGCCTGAATGTTTCGGATACAATGTTCGGATCAAACTTTTTAAATAATGTTTGATAAGAAATATAACTGATACTAAAACTACCAAGCGAATATGGATTCAGTCGTTTAAATCCTTCTGTAAGGGTTGCGCTGGTATCTTTAAATAATTCAGAATAGTTTTTAGTAAATGTTTTATCCATATTAATATCAATAGTAAGATCTCTGACAGGAGAAACCAATGCTGAAAGATTCAACCGTTGATCGTAACGTTGTTGTAATAATGTATTGAAACGCGGATCTTTTGTTAAAACCCCTTCCATTCCTTTCTTGTTTATCCAATTTGTGTCAGGCTGATAACCTAAAATAAAATTAAAGCCCGGCTGCATACTTTTCCAGTTCTGTCCTAAAAATTTTGTGCTGTCAAGATAACCAGGCAAAAAGGTTCCGGAAGTTTCTGTGTATTGAATTCCTACTCTTTTTAATGAAGTAACCAATTTGGCAGCGCCTTTTACAATTCCATTCACTGTTGGCAAAGAATTTTGTCTCTGTAGTTTTCTTAATTTTCTTTCTTCCTTACGTTGAAGCTTTCTGAGCTTTCTCGCTTCCTTTTTTGTAAGTGAATCAGTTTTTACAGTTTTATCTTTTGCCTTTGCATTTGGAGGATTGTTATTTTGCTGAGCATTTGCCGGTGCAGTAGAATAAACTGCTCTTAAAAATCTAGACTTGTTATAAAGCTGTTCAAAACCCAGATCAGCATTTAAATTTGTAGTTTTCCCGTTTGTTATTGTGTTCCCAAGATCTTTTGCAAGCAGTGATGCCCCGATCCAATCATAATCTGCTTTATAACTTGCCCTCAGAGAAGTCCAATCAATAAGCGGGAATTTAATGGTCGGGAAATTATAAGTAAATGTTGCATCCTGATGAAAATGGGTATTTCTTCCACCATCAAAGAAATTTTTTCTTACTGTTTCTTTTTTCTCTTTAGTATCAATGTGGCCATACGGTTCATCTACTCTTGCATTATTAATAGCATTGTAATCCAGGCTTATTGATCTTGACAGATCCCAGCGAACAATATAGTAACGATCAAAAGTGAAATATTTATCGTATGTCTCAGGAATTTTATATGGGCCACCTCCCACATTCTTGGGTTGTAATGCACCAAACTGTCTGAACACATCTGCCCTTATCGAAATTTGCGTAGGGCTGTAATTCAAATTGAAATCTTTTACGAACGACAACCATTTCGAATTTGATTTTATTAAATTCTTGAACGGTTCGAAATATTTTGGCCGGGGTGCATAATTATAACTGATGGCGCCACGTGTCCTTTTCATTTCATCATGATCGATCAATGGATTTTTTCTACTGATCTTTGTAAAAGAATAATTGAAATCAAGATTCGAAATATCCCAGAACCGTGGTCTCTTATTATTAAGTTTTAATTTCTTTACATTAGTAAGTGTTATTGTTTTGATCGTTGTTTCATCAATAGCTTCTCTCTTTATCGAATCCTGGTCTTCTTTCGCACTCGCTTTTAATTTATCCTTGAGTTTTATATCCAAATCATAAGGATCGTATTCAGGTGTGGAGCTATTATGACTAATACCCGCATAGATCGGGATCTGCATTCCGAAATTGCGTGGAAGTAATTTACCTGCATCAATATTGGCAGATATATCGAACTGCGCATAGTCTTCGCGGCTGCGTTCATTTACTTTTTGTTCCAGTGTACCGAAGCCGGTGCTCCTCGCCCCTACTGTTGCATTGATGTTTAACAGATCCGCACCAATAATATCAAGTCTTCCAATAGCTGCCCATCCGCCTTTTTCATCAAGATGTGAAAGACGCAATTCATTAAACCATATTTCAGCCGTTATAGGTTCGAATTTTAAATTTTCGATACCAAGAAAAATACCTTTCACTTCTCCCAAATTTGGATTTCCTATAATGGCAAATTTTCTATCGCCAATTATTTCACTGTAATATTGAGCCGGCGTAACTCCAGCCCGGTTTCTTCTTGTTTTTAATCGAACTAATTCCAGCAGATCAAGTGCAAGATTGTTTTCTTCAGGCCAAATGCCCAATGAATCGGTTGTGCCCCATTGTGTAATTTTTAAAGGCACTCTTATTTCATAATAGTTACTTACAAAATCATTTCCGATGCGTATCACTGCATTCAGATCTTTATCCTTGATGAACCCCTGGAATAACACTTCTTCCGCATGTACAAACATATCGAGCTTGCCATACTGGCGAAGATCATAATTGATGGTTTTAAATACACCCCTGCTTTCTTTTTGAGTAAGGTTATTGAACTTAAGACTTAATGATTGCTCATTTAATAATAAAGGAACATTGTTATTGCTGAGCTGTTGTTGCCTTTCTATACCAGGTGGCGTTTTGTAAGGTATTGGCTCTCTTTCATCGTTCTCTTCAACATTCACAGCCAATACATCCACTTTTACAGGATCATTAGCTGGTAATTTTTTGAACATACCTGACGTATCTATTTCATAAGAAAAGCGGCGCCATTGATTGCGTATCAATTCAAGCTTTGCAAAACGACAGACTACCGAATCATCAAAACCGGTAAGAAACATACGAATGAATCGTATCGATTTAAAGTCAGGAATATTTCCAACTTTATGTTGAAACTGGGTAACAGGGATCCTGAATAAATACCAATTCTCTGTTCTTGTTTGTCCATTTACAGGTGTAACCACCACTTCTCTTTTATCGGTAATAAAATTACTCCCTGCAGACATGTTCGGCAGCAGATCAACGCGGTATTGAAAATACTCTTCTGCCTCATTCAAAGTATTATCACGATTCAACTCTTCCTGGTCAGGATATAATGTAAATGCATTAATAAATTCTGTATCGTTATCAGATACAGGTGAGTTACCATGTGGACTATTTACATCTTTATATCTGCCTAAAATTCCGGTCTGCGACTGATCATACGTGGGATCACGATAGTTTTTAAAATTATCGGCTGATGGATCTGCAAGTGCCTTTTTATAAATTGTAGAATTGATCCCAAAATTTGCCTGGAGATTAGATAAATAAGCGGCCTGTTTAGTTCTTTCCAAAGTATCGATCAGGCCATCATAACCTACATCCTGGTAAGGCCGATCGTCCGGATCGTTGCTGAATGCATTAGTAACTTGAATTGGATTGGATGGTACACGACCCCAAACAGAAGTATTATCTACAGGAATAGCAGGGTTCTTCAATGTTGGCAAACCATTTTCATAAGCTCGTCTACCATCTTTTAAAACATCTTCAGAAATATTTCCAAGATTAAAATATAATTGACCTCCTGTACTTCCCGGTTTGTTCACAAAAGGATCCTGCAACCAAAATTCTATAAATTCAATATTGCCTGTTTCAAAATCGGTCTGATCAAGATTGCGCATCAAACCACCCCATGCTTCTTTTGGATTTAATAAATTTCCATTGCCATTTACCCTTGTGTTCCTGAATTCAAAATTGTAAGGTCCTTTTTCCTTTGGATAAAATGCAAGGTCAAATGTGGTAATAAGCGATTGTCCAAAATCAGTTGTCTTGTTTGGAAAAATTTCATTTGAATAAACCTGCCTTGTTTCGGGTTTTGATAATTCATCCGCGTTTCCCTTAAATGGATTATTTGAATTATTTAATTCCTGTAATACTTGTTCAATATTGTACCATGCAAGCTTGGCTCGGTTGAATCCATAAGCAAGGTTATTACTAAGTTGTGCTTCAGGGAATAAAATATTTCCATTTGCATCTTGAGCTCTTTGTGGAGTTGAAGACATTGTCCAACTGATCAGTGGAAAACGAAGATCGATGCTGCTGCGTGTACCTTCAAAATCGTCAAGATAAATTACACCTGCATCTCCTTTTCCAATTTGCTTGGCATGGCCCGGATCCAGAAATGCTGCTTCACCATAAGCTCTTATGCTTGACATTGCTTTTGTAGAATAGAAAGGAAGTTTATCAAGCCATCGTGAAAGTCTCGGTATATCATTCTGGTAATCGAAGTCGACACCATACATCGTATTGCGGATCGGATCATCACCATAATTCTGTTTTATAAAAAATGGTCTTTCGCTTAATCTTACCATCGTAGCTCCAAGAGTAAGTTTCTTACTGGCAAGATAATCCAACCGCATTGCGAAATAACTCCTGTTTTGCAAACCAAAGGTTGCATTATTCTCATACTGAATGTTTACAGGAATGCCGGCATTGATTATTGCCTGGTTAATTACTTTTAAAGAACCAAGATCATAATTGATCTCGTAATCTACGTTCTCACGAAGTTGTTGACCGCCTGCCGATACAGTAACTGAGCCGCGTGGAATATTAAATCCAAGTTGATATTCAGAAGTTCCTAAACCTGATTTACTTTTTCCTACAAATTTGAATCGATTAAGATTTGCATAAGTTTGAGCGATCGCTTTAATGGTATCGTATAAAGGATAAAAAAGATATTTTTCTCTTTGCTGCAAACTATCCGGCCCTTTATAAACATATTCAAGATCCCGCCCAAAAGGCTCAAGCACAGGAAATATGATCCGGCTTTGTGATGAAATAACTGTAAAGCCTTCTACAAAGTCAAATACACCATCAGGTTGCGGGTCATTTTGATTATTTAACCGATCAAGATTTAATAAAGAGATCAGCGGCTGTCCTTTGTAAGGATCAGTTACATCAGCTGGGGGCAAATATCTTTTTTCACCTAAGCTTGGCTCTTCATATAAAACATCCAATTTAAAATCTGAACGCTCAAGCTGACCAAATCCAACAGAGTAAACGTTCTTCATCATCAGTTCCCAAATTGGAAGATTAGTACGCTGTGATGTTGCTTTTAATAGTTTTAAATATAGAACCGGGGTTAATGTACCAGTTGAATCCGGTGGAACATCAGTAGAGAATTCACCAACCTGGTAAACTTTTCCATTAAAAGTATATTGAAATGCCACACCTAATACTTCATCAGGTTGCAATTGTTGGTTTAATGAAATAAATCCGACTTGCGGATTAAAATAATAATCCTGTGGCAAAAGTTTGCGGGCAAATGTTTTTTCAAAATCCTGAACTGGTTGAAGACCTGCTCCTGTTAATACACTGGTAACTGATGAAGAATTTCTTGCTCCGGGTGTACTTAATAATGAGGAGTAAAGTGTATTTGCATCATTTCTTGGAGGTACATTTCCTATTCCATTCCATGGACCGTAAGGCTGTCCCTCACCCAGATCCATTAATGCAACCACATCTCTTGTATCAGTTGTTGCACCGGTTCTGTTCGTTACCCAAACTTCTACACGAAGGATCTGCACAAGAGAATTTACAATAGGAAGATCCTTCATTGCAGTATTATAATTCCCTTTAAAATATTGTGACATCAGGAAGTGACGATTCTCTTCATATTCATCAGCTTTATAAGTAAACGCTTGTGTTGATGAACCTCCTTGTAATCCCAGTGTTTGACGTTGCGAACGCTGATTGGCAAATACGGTAGTAACAAATAGCTTTCCGAATTGTAATTGTGTTTTTAAACCAAACAACGATTGTGCACCCGGGATCAAGGTTCCTTTTGATGTAAAACTTGTATTACCAGCCTGGAATTGTTTTAATACTTCATCATCTTTTCCCTGGTAATCCAACTTCAATTGATTTTCAAAATTGAAATTGGCAAGTGTATTATAATTAATCGGCAGTTTAAGCTTATCACCAATGCTTGCATCTACCTGGAACTGGCTGTTCATATCAAAATCCAATCCGCCATTTTTACGTGACCGTTCCGGCAGCGTTGGATTATTTATTGTTTGTCCCTGGTAGCCCATAGTAAGTGCAACAAAACCTGTTGGTTTAATTTCAATTTTCCCATTACCAACAATTCTATTTACCCAACTACTTACAAAATCGGGCTTAGGTTTATATGTTCTGCGATTTAGGTTAGAGAGAAGGCTTGCTCTCTGTTTGAAATATTCTCTTTCATCTTCCTTGCCTTTCAGATCCATAAATTCTTTCATGGAAAATGACATTGGCGTTCTGTAATATTGGCCGCCGACCTTTTCAATAATGTAGTATTGCTTTGTTACAGGATCGTATTCAATAGTTCTTTTTATAAACCCTGTATCTTTTAAATTAAATGGATTGCGATTGGGATAATTATAAGGATCGCCATAACGATCAGGCTGTGTGGGACGAATCGTATCTCCGGGAAAATATATGTAATTCACCCATGGAAATGGCGACGCGTTTGCCTTGATGGTAATGAAAGCAAAAATGACGACTGCTACCAGCGTCCGGGCTATGGTGGTTAACTTAGGGTTCAAAACTTTCTCAACAGAATTAGTTAGGTAAAAATGTCAATCGATAGGCTTACAGAGTTTTTAGGGCTTTCTTGATAACATCCTCAAGGGAGATTAAAGTAGGGTCAGATTGTGTGACCCTATGAACTGCCTGATCGGCGGTATTCCGGGCTATTCCCAGGGCCATCAGGGCATTTAACGCATCTGTATGCAATGTATTGTATTTCAAAGGAGAAATATTTAAATCCAACGGTTGCTTTGCCATTTTATCTTTCAACTCAAGCACTAATCGCTCGGCTGTTTTTTTGCCGATCCCTTTTATCTTTTCAAGCCCATGAATATCATTAAGTACGATTAATCTCGTAAGCTCTTCGGGCTTCATGTAAGACAACATCATTCGGGCAGTTGATGCACCAATTCCGGAAACAGAAGTTAAATGGAGGAACATTTCCTTTTCGGTTTTGTCAAAGAAGCCATATAAAATATGGGCATCTTCACGAATCAAAAGAGCGGTTTGTAAAATCCCTTTTTCAAGGTTTTGGATCTTTGAATATGTGTTTAAACTTATTTGGACTTCATAACCCACCCCATTTACCTCAACATGCACCATTGCCGGGCTTTTGTAAACAAATTTTCCATCAAGATAGGCGATCATAGTTGCGAAAATAAAGGAAACTGTTTGAAGTTTGAGGTTTGAAATTTAAAGTTAATTGGCAACTTAACTTATTTAAGTTCATACTATTGAAACGAAATCTCAAACATCAAATATCAAACCTCGAACTATCTTATCTTCGTGCACTTAATTTTTTTTAATGACAAAGAAAGTTACTGCAGCCATAACAGCCGTTGGCGGATATGTTCCCCCTGATAAGCTTACAAATGCCGACCTGGAAAAAATGGTGGAAACAAATGATGAATGGATAAGATCAAGAACCGGAATCTCAGAAAGAAGAATATTGAAAGGGGAAGGCAAAGCTTCTTCCGATCTTGGCGCTCCTGCGGTTTTGGAACTTTGTCATAAAAGAGGAATTGACCCTAAAGAAATTGATTGTCTTATTTGTTGCACTGTCACTCCCGATATGATGTTTCCTGCTACGGCAAATATTATTTGCGATAAAATAGGCGCCACAAATGCTTTTGGTTTTGACCTTAATGCCGCTTGTTCAGGGTTTTTATATGGCTTGACCACTGGTACTATGTTTATTGAAAGTGGACGATATAAAAAAGTAGTGATAGTTGGTGCTGATAAAATGAGTGCTATTGTTGATTACACTGATCGCACTACCTGCATTCTTTTTGGTGATGGAGCCGGCGCTGTATTGCTGGAACCAAACTATGAGGGTTATGGTTTGCTTGATACTATTCTTAAGAGTGATGGTAGTGGCCGGAATTATTTATATCAGAAAGCTGGAGGTTCACAAAGACCTGCATCACATGAAACAGTTAACAACAAAGAACATTTTATTTATCAGGATGGTCAACCGGTTTTCAAATTTGCGGTAAAGGGTATGGCTGATGTTAGTGCAGAACTTTTAGAAAGAAATAATCTAACTGGTGATGATATTGCATGGCTTGTTCCTCACCAGGCCAATAAACGAATCATAGATGCCACTGCAAATCGTATGGGACTTAGCCAGGATAAAGTGATGCTGAACATTCACCGTTATGGGAATACAACTGCTGCAACAATTCCACTTTGTCTTTGGGATTTCAAACATGAAATAAACAAAGGCGATCTTATTGTTCTCGCAGCATTCGGGGGTGGATTTACATGGGGAGCTACGTTGATAAAGTGGGAGTATTAAAAGATTTAAGATTTGTGATTGAAGATTTATTGAAGCTACTTCTTTCTGCTTCCATAATTATTTCTATTTTTTCCTGCTCCAAACTATAAAATCTGTCTGCGGAATTTTTTCAATACCTAATTGGCGAAGCATATTAACCAATTGCCCGCGATGATATGTGCCATGATTAAAAACATGCAATAGCATTTGGAAGATCGGCTGTTTGAAAGATTCTTTTTTCTGACTGAAATACTGAAATACATGGTCAAGCATTGGGTCGGTTGCCGTATTTACCCATTGCTGCCACTGGCGATTTTGTTGTAATAGCTCGTTAGACAGTTCTTGCATTGAGCCTTTAAAGGTTTCCATTGGTAAATTAAATCTTTCCTGCAGCTTCATTCTCTGCCACCAAATACTCTCTGCATGGTACATATGCAGCAGAGTGGTATATAAACTTTTAAAACTACTTGCCACTTCCTGATTTTGCTTTTCTTCAGGCAGGTCAAGAATGATATCCAATAATTTTTGATTTGCCCAGATATTATAGGCTGCTAGTTGTGAAAGGGTGTCTTTCATGGTTCGATTACTTGAGAGAACGTTTTGTGGTGATTTACCCGGTGAAGTTGAAAACATTTACATTTGAAATTCATTTCAAATTTCACATTCCAAAATTTATATATGGACAAAAGTTTTCCACTTTCCGGTTTTGGATCCGCAGCATTGCATGCGGGACATAAACAAGACCCACTTTATGCACATGTCACTCCTATCTATGCCTCATCAACGTTCGTTTATGATGAAGCAGAACAGGGAATGCGTCGTTTCAGTGGCGAAGAAGAAGGCTATATCTATAGCCGCTGGGGCAATCCCAATTTTACTGAAGCTGAAAATAAGATCGCCGCCCTTGAAGCTTTTGGATTAAAAGACGATTCAGGAAATCCATTACAGTTAAAAGCATTCCTTCATGCCTCAGGAATGGCGGCGCTGACAACTTTGATGGTTAGCAATTTGAAACAAGGTGATAAGGTCCTTTCCCATTACTCTCTTTATAGTGGTCTTGAAGAAATGATAACAAAGATTCTTCCACAGTTTGGTATCGAGCCGGTGATCGTTGACCTCAGGGATCTGGATAAAGCAACTGAAGCGATAAAAGCTAATCCCGAAATTAAAATGATGTACCTGGAAACTCCTGCGAATCCAACTATTCAATGCGTGGACCTGGAAGAGTTGACAAAGATCGCCAGGGCAAACAATCTTCTTGTAGCTGTTGACAATACATTCGCCACTCCTTTCCTGCAGCAACCTTTTAAATATGGAGTTGATTTTGTTTTTCACAGCACCACAAAATTTTTAAATGGTCATGGTACTGCGATCGGTGGTGTGCTGCTGGGAAAAGATCTTGAAAAAATGAATGGACCGGTAAAAAAAACATACCGTATCCTTGGTGTTAACAGCAATCCATTCGATGCATTTCTTTTAACCCAGGGAATGAAAACACTTGAATTAAGAATGGAACGCCATTGCTTTAATGCAATGAAAGTCGCGGAGTTTCTGAATAACCATTCGGCCATTTCAAAAGTCAATTATGCCGGCCTCACTTCACATCCTGATCATAAAGTAGCAATGAAACAAATGAAACACGGCGGTGGCATGCTAAGCTATGAAATGAAAGATGGATTAAAAGCGGGAATCGATTTTATGAATAAACTTAAAATGTGTGTTCGCACAGTTTCGCTGGGTACAGCAGAAAGCATACTTTGTCATCCAGCATCTATGACACATGCCGGTACCCCAAAAGAAAACCGCGAAAAATATGGTATTACCGACGGATTAATAAGAATGAGTGTAGGATTGGAAAATGTAGAGGATATTTTAAATGACCTTGAACAAGCCCTTAAATAAAAATAAAAATGAAATCACTACCCATCGTTTTGCTGATTGTTATCAGCAGTTCTTTATTCGCACAAAAAACTACCAGTAAGCAATCTGATCCTTTTGCAGGATTGGATACCGTTCTTCAAAAGATTTTAAAAGACAGGAAAGCGGCCGGCTTTGCAGTTGCCGTTGTGAGCAAGGACAAAATAATTTATTCAAAAGGTTTTGGTTATCGTGACCATGAAAAACAATTACCTGTAACTACGAACACTTTATTTGCCATTGGCTCCTGCACGAAGGCGTTCACTGCATCTTTGCTCGGTCTGCTGAATAAAGAAGGCAAGCTTGATCTTGATAAACCTGCAACAGAATATTTACCTGAATTAAAATTCTTTAAGGACGAGATGAATAATTCGATCACGGTAAGAGATATAATGTGTCATCGTACCGGGCTCCCCCGTCATGATTATTCATGGTATCTTTTTAATACAGCCTCAAGAGACAGTTTATTAAAACGTATTCAGTACCAGGAACCGACTGCACTTCTAAGACAAACATGGCAATACAACAACTTTATGTTCCTTGTACAGGGAATGATATCCGAAAAACTAATGGGCAAAAGTTGGGAGCAAAATGTAAAAGAAAAGATATTGACTCCACTCGGCATGAACAGTTCTAATTTTTCAGTACATGATCTTGCAAAAATGAGTGACGCCTCATTAGGATATGTAGCTTTCAAAGACAGCATTATTAAAAAAACAGATTACTATGATATAAATGCAATGGGTCCGGCAGGAAGTATAAACAGCAACGTAAATGAAATGGCGAATTGGGTAATTACCTGGATCAATGGCGGTAAGTTCAATGGTAAAGAAATTTTGCCTTCAAATTATGTGAACCAGGCCATGTCATCGCAAATGGTTGTTGGCGCTGCGTTGCCTGATAAAGAAGTTCCTGATGCCTTTTTAAGTAATTATGGATTTGGTTGGTTCCTCAGTTCTTACCGTGGACATTATCGTGTTGAGCACGGTGGTAATATTGATGGCTTTTCAGCAAGCACAAGTTTTTTTCCTTCTGATAGTATCGGCATTATAGTATTGACCAATCAAAATGGTTCCGCAGTTCCCGGAATTGTAAGAAATACAATTGCTGACAGGTTATTTGGTTTAAATAAAATTGACTGGAATAAAAGAACAAATGATGCACAAGCAAAGGCAAAGGCCGCTGCAAAAGAGGCTGAGAAAAAAACTACCAGCAATAAAAAAACAGGAACAAAGCCTTCGCATAAGTTTAGTGATTATGAAGGATTATTTAATAATCCAGGTTATGGAACAATAGATATATTTTCTAAAAATGATTCACTGTTTTTCCGCTCAAGAAACGGCGATGCATTCTTACGCCACTATCATTACGATTTTTTTGAAATGTTTCCCATTGATAAAAAAGAGGGAATCGATACGACTGGACCGGCCCAGCTCAAAATCCAATATCACATGAATGCGGCCGGGGATATCGATATGTTAACCTTACCAATTCAAGCGGGGCTAAAAGACATTGAATTCAATCGTATACCAAAACCTAAAGAAGTAGCTAAAGCTGATCTTGAAAAATTTGTTGGTGAATATGAATTACGACCCAATGTTTTTGCGAAATTTTATATTAAAGGAGAAAAAACATTGTATGCATTTATTGAAGGTCAGCCAGAATATGAACTGGTGCCTGTTGAAAAAAATAAATTCGAATTGAAGGTAATGAAGGGCTACAGCGTGTTATTTGATGAGAATGAAAAAGGTGAAATTACCGCCTGTAGTTTTATTCAACCAAACGGAACATTAAAAGCACCACGTAAAAAATAGAACCATGATTAACCGGATTAAAAGGATTGATATGAAAAAGAGGATAAGCCTGTTATGTTTAATAATTCCCTTATTGATTTTTTGCTCCTGTTCAAACGGAAAACAATATGACACTATCATCCGCAATGGAATGATCTATGATGGCAATGGTGGTGAGCCTTACAAAGGCGATATTGGAATAATTGCAGACACTATTGCATTCATTGGCGATCTGTCAAAAGCTTCAGCAAAAAATGAAGTAGATGCCAAAGGAAATGCTGTTGCCCCGGGGTTTATAAATATGCTGAGCTGGGCCACTGAAACATTAATTGAAGATGGTCGTTCACAAAGCGACATAAAACAAGGAGTAACTCTTGAAGTAATGGGTGAAGGATGGAGTATGGGGCCATTGAATGAATCAATGAAAGAAAGAGAACAAAATTCGCAGGGAGATATCAAATACAAAATAGAATGGAATACGCTTGGTGAATATTTAAACTTTCTTGAAAAAAAAGGTGTTAGTTGTAATGTGGCATCTTTTATTGGGGCTACGACTGTAAGAGATCATGTAATTGGTGAAGACAATCGTGAGCCTTCTGCTGCTGAACTTGATTCAATGAAAATGCTCGTGCAACAGGCAATGAAAGAAGGAGCATTGGGTGTTGGTTCTTCTCTTATTTATCCGCCTGCTTTTTTTGCAAAGACAGAGGAGTTGATCGAATTGTGCAAAGAGGCTTCTAAATATGGCGGTTCATATATTAGTCATATGCGTAGTGAAGGAAATAAATTTTATGAAGCCGTTGAAGAATTGATCCGCATTGCAAAAGAAGCCAATGTTCATTGAGAAATTTATCATTTAAAGGCAGCAGGAAAAGATAATTGGGAAAAGCTGGATAGTGTGATACGCAGAGTTGAAAGAGCAAGAAGTGAAGGCATTAGTGTTTCTGCAAACATGTACACGTATTTAGCCGGCGCTACTGGAATGACTGCAGCATTTCCTCCTTCATTACAAGATGGTGGCTTTGGAAAACTAAGAGAAAGATTGATGGATCCAAAGATTCGTACAGAAATGAAAAAAGCGATGAACACAAATGCAAGTGATTGGGAAAATCTTTATTACGGCGCAGGAGGTGCAGAAAATGTTTTGCTTTTAAGTTTTAAACAGGATTCATTAAAAAAATATACGGGTAAATCTTTGGCTGAAGTTGCGAAAATAAGAGGAACAACTGTCGAAGAAACTGCAATGGATCTGATCATACAGGATAGCACAAGAGTTGGTGTTGCCTACTTTTTAATGAGTGAGGAAAATGTAAAAAAACAAGTGGCGATCCCATGGGTTAGCTTTGGCAGTGATGAAGGTTCTTACACCAATGAAGGAGTTTTTCTGAGATCAAATGCACACCCGAGGGCTTATGGCACTTTCACAAGAGTATTAGGAAAATATTCCCGCGACGAAAAACTGATCACCTTACAAGAAGCTATTCGCAAACTGTCAAAACTCCCTGCTACTAATCTTAAAATTAAAAGCCGTGGTGAATTAAAAACTGGCTATTATGCAGACATCGTAATTTTTGATCCGTCAAAAGTAAGTGACAATGCCACTTTTGAAAAGCCGCATCAATATGCTGAAGGAATGATCCATGTTTTTGTAAATGGTGTGCAGGTTTTAAAAGATGATGTGCACACAGGTGCAAAGCCGGGAAGATTTGTAAAAGGACCGGGTTATAGAATTAGTAATTAAAAATTAAGAATTAATAATGGCCATAACAATTCGAAGAGCTGTTAAAGAAGACTGTCCAAGATTATTGGAATTAATAACCGAATTAGCTGTTTATGAAAAAGCGCCTAATGAAGTAACAGTTTCTTTGGAACATTTTACAGAAAGTGGATTTGGAAAAAATCCTGTATGGTGGTCTTTTGTTGCAGAAGAAAATGGAGTTATTCTTGGATTTGCTCTTTACTATATTCGTTATTCAACGTGGAAAGGAAAACGAATGTATTTGGAAGACATAATTGTTACAGAAGAAGCAAGAGGAAAAGGAATAGGAAAATTATTAATGGATCGTTTAATCGAAGAAGCAAAAGAAAAAAAATTCAGCGGCATGATGTGGCAGGTATTGGAATGGAATGATCCTGCCATCAATTTTTATAAGAAATATTTCAACACCAAGTTTGATCCTGAGTGGATCAATTGCAGTATCAATATATAAAAGCCAGGAAAAAACTGCCAATAAAAAAGCCATCCCACCTAAGGCGGGACGGCTTTTATTTTTAAATATAATTTTTCTTAACTCACTCCGCTTACTTCCATTGATTTTTCAATTTTTAAAATGAGACCCTGAAGAACTTTACCAGGACCAGATTCAGTAAACTTCGAAGCTCCATCAGCGATCATTGATTGAATACTTTGTGTCCAGCGTACGGCGCCAGTAAGTTGTTCGATAAGGTTTTGCTTTATTTCATCTTTATCCATCACAGCCCTGGCAACTACGTTTTGGTAAACAGCACAAGTTGGATTATGAAATTTAGTTGCCTCAATAGCTTCTCTCAACTCTTTTTTTGCAGGTTCCATCAATGGTGAATGAAAAGCTCCGCCAACCGGAAGAACCAAAGCTCTTTTAGCACCAGCAGCTTTCATCCTTTCGCAGGCAATATCAATACCCTTTATTGTTCCGCTTATTACCAATTGTCCCGGACAATTATAATTCGCTGGTACAACAATTTCGCCAGTTTCATTTTTTACTTCGACACAGATCGCTTCTACTTTATCATCTGCAAGATTTAAAACAGCGGCCATTGTAGATGGATTCATTTCACAAGCTTTTTGCATAGCCCTGGCACGAACAGATACAAGTTGTAAAGCATCTTCAAAACTAAATGTGCCATTTGCAACTAATGCAGAAAACTCTCCGAGAGAATGACCAGCCACCATATCAGGTGATGCACTTTCAATCGTTCTGTAAGCAACGATCGAATGCAGGAAAACAGCCGGTTGAGTTACATTGGTTTGTTTGAGATCCTCTTCAGTACCATTGAGCATAATATCTGAAAGACGAAAACCAAGAACATCATTCGATTGTTCAAATAATTTTTTAGCGAAGACACTATTGTTGTAGTGATCTTTACCCATACCTGGAAATTGTGATCCCTGGCCCGGAAATACAAATGCATGTTTCATGGTTCGATAGTTTACCCCCACCCTTCCGATCAAAATTTGGTGATCAACCGGAAACAAAAAAGGTTTAATACTGTATTGTATCAAACCTTTTAATGAATTACAAATATACCGGATTAGCTTAAATCGGCTGATATAAGTTTCAGGAACTCGCTGCGGGTAGAATTTTTATGAAACTCCCCGTCAAATGCAGAAGTAGTAGTAGTTGAATTTTGCTTTTGCACTCCTCTCATCATCATGCATAAGTGTTTAGCTTCGATGACAACAGCCACACCCAAAGGATTCAATGTTTCCTTAATAGCATCTTTAATTTGTAACGTCAATCTTTCCTGCACCTGAAGGCGCCGTGCAAAAACATCCACGACTCTTGCTATTTTACTCAAACCTGTTATCCATCCATTTGGGATATACGCTACATGTGCTTTACCAATAAAAGGCAGCATGTGATGTTCGCACATACTATAAATTTCAATATCCTTTACGACGATCATTTCACTTACATCCTCATGAAATTTTGCAGAATTGATGATTGCTTTTGCATCAAGATGATAACCCTGCGTAAGATATTGCATCGCTTTCGCCAACCGTTCAGGAGTTTTTTTCAATCCTTCGCGTTCAGGATCTTCACCAAGCAACCCAAGAATTTCACCATAGCTTTTTACAAGCCCATCTGTGATCTCGTCTTCGTATTGTTCTATTTTTTTATACGCCATAAAACCAATTTAAAAATATTTTTTATGTTGCCAGCTTTTGTAATCTTAGTCATCGTCTCTTGCGTCGCACTCTTGTACTCCATGAATTCTATTCAGCTTTTACACCGGGTATTCCACAAAATTTCTTGGCGTCTCATACAATCTTATTTGTAAATCTTTTTCTTTAGAAATATGCGGCCGTAATAATTCATAAATAACTACCGCAATATTCTCTGCTGTAGGGTTCAGGTTTTTGAATTCCTTAGTATCCAGGTTCAGGTTCCTATGATCGAATCTATCAATAATTTTTTCTTTTACCAGGTCACTCAATTTCTTTAGATCCATTACATACCCGGTTTTTTCGTCTGGCTCACCAATTATTTTTACTATCAGCTCATAGTTATGACCATGATAATTGGGCAAAGCACATTTCCCAAACACTTCCATATTCTTTTCATCATCCCAATCAGCATTAAATAAGCGATGTGCTGAATTGAAATTTTCTTTTCTGAATATTGCTACTTTTTTTCCCATTTATTCAATAATTAAATAAAGATCGAAGAGGATACCTTTTCAACGAATTATTTGCCTCCATAATATTCCACAAATATCTTAGCAGTCTCTACAAGTTTTAAACAATGCAACTGAACGGGTGGTGGAAGATGTGGTTCCAGTTCTTCCCAAATACCCATCACAAGGTTTTCAATTGAGCAAAGTTTCCCTTTCATAAAATCCACATCAATGTTCAGATTGCGATGATCCAGCTTCTCTATCACCTTTTCATTTACTAGGCCTCCCAGTTTCTTTGCATCAAAAATAAAACCGGTCTCAGGATCAGGGTCTCCTTTTATTGTAACAAACAATTCAAAATTGTGACCATGCCAGTTCTCGTTGGCGCATTTGCCAAACACTTCATCGTTTTTTTCCTTACTCCAGTTAGGATTATAGAGCTTATGTGCAGCGTTAAAATGTTCAATTCTTGTTAAGTAAACCATGCTTTACTTTTTGTTTCCTCACAGCGTTGGGCGGAGGAAATAATGAGCGGCAAAGGTAAGGCCATCAGCTTTAACAATGATGTACGATATTTGCCAAAATGGGAAAAAATATACTGGTAGTTGCAGCAACAGCGAAAGAAATTAATCCTTTTATTGAGCTGACAAGAATAGGCAATATCAATAATGCAGATATACTTATTTCCGGGATCGGGCTTACTGCAAGCACATATCATTTAGCCAAACAGCTTGCTCTAAAAAAATATGACCTCGTAATACAAGCCGGGGTTGCCGGTTGTTTTGATCTTCGGATTCCATTAGGTGAAGTGGTATCAGTAAAACAAGATGCAATTGCAGATCAAAGTGTAGTTGAATTACAAAAGCTCAAAACTCTTTTTGACCTAAAGCTGGTGCCGCAAGATCAATACCCATATAAAAAAGGATGGTTGATAAATCCACATAAAGAGGTCTTAAAAAAAAACAAACTAAAAATTGTAAAGGGAATATCAGTCAACCAGATCAGTACTTCAAAACAAATGATAAAGTTTTATCGTGATGTGTTTGATCCGGTTACTGAATCAATGGAAGGAGCCGCACTTCATTATGTTTGTTTACTGGAAAATATTCCGTTTGTGCAGATAAGAAGTATCTCAAATTATATTGGTGAAAGAAACAAAAAGAAATGGGATATGATGGATTCGATCATTAATCTGAACAAATCATTAGTGAGAATAATTAGCACTTATTAATTATTGTCTTAAAATGAAATTTACTTTAGGATATAGCCCCTGTCCCAATGACACATTCATTTTCGATGCATTGGTTAATAAAAAGATCGATACTGAGGATATGGAGTTTGATGTAGTGCTTGAAGATGTGGAGACGTTAAACAAATGGTCATTTGAAAAAAAACTTCATATAACAAAACTCAGCTATCCTGCTTTTTTTCAAAATCTTGATAAATATGTTTTACTTAATTCTGGTGCTGCCTTAGGCAAAGGAGTTGGTCCATTGCTAATTTCAAAAAATAACATTCAACATTCGACATTTAATTTTCAAGAAGCCACAATTGCTTTACCCGGAAAAAATACAACTGCTAATCTTTTATTTTCTTTTGCATTCCCCACAGCAAAGAATAAGCAGCACATGATATTTTCAACAATCGAAGAATCAGTATTAAATGAACAAACAGAACTTGGCGTAATCATTCATGAAAATCGTTTTACCTATCAGCAAAAAGGATTGCATAAAGTAACTGACCTAGGTGAATATTGGGAACAAAAAATGAATGCGCCTATTCCATTAGGTGGCATAGCGGCTAGTAGATCAATCGACAAAGAAATCAGTTTAAAAATTGACAGGCTAATAAGAAAGAGTATTGAATTTGCCTTCAGAAATTATCCCTTAATTACTGAATATGTAAAACAGCATTCACAAGAAATGAGTGAGGATGTGATGCGGCAGCATATCGAACTTTATGTAAATAATTTTTCAATTAATCTTGGAAATGATGGGAAGAAAGCAATTGAAACATTATATAAAGTAGCGGCAACACAATTACCAGTTAGTTCTATCCAAACATCAAGTGAGTTGTTCCTTTCATAAAGTAGCTTTACTCGTCATTTAGATATGGATTTTCTTTGCTGCAGAATCATTGTTTTGTCATTGAATTAACACAGGAGCACATGAATTGATAGTTTATTTGCAAATCGAAACCTAAACCACATAGCACATGAGAAAGCCATTTCTATTAATTGCACTGCTTTTCTTTACTTTTCTGATAAAAGCCCAGAATCCTCAACCTGTTCACAGACTTAAAGTATTTATTGACTGTAGCAATACATGGTGCGATCAGAATTTCATAAAAACAGAAATTAATATTGTTGATTTTTTTCTTGATAACCAAGCTGCAGACGTGCATGTATTGATCACGGAACAATCAACCGGAAGTGGCGGAAGCCAATATCAACTGATATTCTTTGGTCAAAACAGGTTTAAAAAATTGTCAGACACTTTGCACTTTAATACTGATCCGAATGCAACCGATTTTGAAGAAAGAGATTTGCTTGTTAAGTATTTAAAGCTTGGGCTTACCCCTTATATAATTAAAGCTGGTGGAGGAAATGATATAGCCATTGAGATGAAAAAATCTGGTGGAAAAAAACAGGATAGTATAAATGCTGTTACCAAAGATCCCTGGAATTATTGGGTGTTTCGTATGAGTGCCAACGGACATCTTAGTCAAGATGAAATTTACAAAAGTTCACGGGTCAGTTCCAATCTTGCTGCAAACCGAGTAACGGAAGAACTAAAAGTTGGTTTTGAAACATATGGAAGTATATACACGGATAGTTATAACCTGGAAGACAGTTCCGGAAATAAAGAAAAAATTGTAAACAAGAATAAGGATTATAATTTTCAACATTATCTTATAAAAAGCATCGATGATCATTGGTCGTACGGATATGAAGCTGCACTTTCACGCAATAGTTTTTCAAATAATAAACTCAGGGCACTTTTTCGTACTGGCATCGAATATGATATTTTCCCTTATAAACAAGTGAATACAAAGTTTTTTACGTTATCATACACTCTCGATATAAGACGAAACACTTACTACGATACCACTTTATATGATAAACTTGGGGAAACTCTTTTCGGGCATGGAGCGGAAGCAAATATTTCTTTTAATCAAAAATGGGGTACTATTGAGTTTGGCATGGAATATCACAATTATTTTCATAACTGGAAATATTTAAATTTTAATGTCAATGGAGGAGTTGATATACGTATAACAGGCGGTTTATCTTTTAGCTTTTATGCTTATGCGGAATTAAGCCGCGATCAGATTTATTTACCAAAGGATGAAGCTGATGTCACGGCAGTGCTTACTCGGCGGAGACAGATCGCTTCGGCTTATAATTTCTTTACTCAGTTTGGCCTTAGCTATCGCTTCGGATCCAAGCTAAATAATTTTGTAAACCCGAGGTTTGATTAAGTTTGTTTCACCACAATGCGGTAAATAATTTACTGCCAATCGTATTATTATAAACCTTGCCCCGGCATTTTTTTACACATTTTATGCCTGTAATAGCATTCGTGAGAAAAACTTCATCTGCCTGAAGTAAGATATCCTTGGTAAGAACTGTTTCTTGTACGAGATAATCAGAATTTTGGGTTCCTAAATCTAAAATCCTTTTTCTCATCACCCCTGCAACACAACCTTCATTTAATGGAGGTGTAAAAATGTTATTGTCCTTTACCCAAAAAACATTGGCAATTGTTGAATCGCAGATGCGATCATGCTGATTTAGAATTAATGCATCATCGAGTTTATTTTCTTTAGCCCAAATAGCAGCCATTACATAAGAAAGATAATTTGCAGACTTAAGGTTTGAAAAAACATCAATACTTTTTCTTGCATCAGGAAAAACATCAATGATCAGTCCGTTTTCATTAATGTCCTTTTGTTCCAATGGCCAACATTCGATCAAATAAGAAAATTTATTGTCGCAATCATAAAGCCCACCATTTCCCCTGGATACAGAAAGACGAATTCTCGCAGACTTCTCACATTCATTTTTTTTACTCAGCTCCGTAATTGTCTTTTCAATTTTTTGTTTTGTAAAGGGAACCGGAGTGTGAAATTTTAAAACATCTAAACCCAAAAACAATCTTTCAAAATGATGATTCGCTAGTAAAATATTTCCATTTATCAATTTCATTGTTTCAAACAAACCATCTCCATACCGATAGCTATGATCGTTTGGAGATAAGCCCACCTTACCCCTTTCAACGATTTTCCCGTTTATAACTACAAATTCCATTTCATCAAAGTAAAATAAAAAAGCCATCCACAAATGTGAATGGCTAATATTATCTAAAAAAAGTAAGCTTTATTGTTCTACTATTCCTGCCTTTACCGCATACATTACCAGTCCGGCCATACTCTTTGTACCAGTCTTAGTTTTTAATTTGTCGCGGATAGCTTCAACGGTACGGGGGCTCAGATCAACTATATCTGCAATTTCTTTTGTGCTTTTCTCTTCACACATCAGGCGCAGAATAGTAATTTCTTTTTCATTTAAATGAACTTCTGCAGGTTTGTGAGCATCTGCGAAGGTTTTATTTCGCAAACCACTTAACAATGCCTTATTAGTAAGATCATTAAAGAAAAATTCATTTTCATATACTTGCTTGATCGCTTCGTAAATTTTTTCAGCGCCACTTTCCTTCGTCAGGTAGCTATTGGCACCTATCTCCATCATGCGGCTGATCATTGAATGATCATTGTGCATGCTGAGCATGATCACTTTCACGCCAGGATATAATTTTTTTATTTCGGGTAATGTTGCAAGGCCATCCATGATAGGCATTGATATATCAAGAAGTACAACATCGGGTTGAATATGCTTTAATAAATTAAGCATCTGCATGCCATTTTCTGCTTCAGCAACCATGTGTATGTCTTTATGCGCAGTCAAAGATGCTTTCACACCGGAACGGAAAAGTGTGTGGTCATCAGCAATTGCCACTTTAATTACATGGTTTGTTGTTTCTGGGTTTTTCATGAAATGATTTTTTTAATAATTTTGATGAAATCGTATGATCCCATCGGATATTGGTTAGTAAATAAACGACTTTTTTTAAAACTTATTTTCTTAAATAGTTTCAAAGTGCAAATTGTAAAATTCCTGCAACATGTACCATAGTACAAGTACCTGATTTTATGTATGTGGAATATACAAGTAATAAAACGAGATCGAGCAAAACTACTCAACGATAAATGAGAAGTTTACGATAGCATCAGTAAATACCATAATTGAAAGATCAGGAAGTTTTGCTCTTGTATGATATACGGCGTAACAATAGTTTTGCTTCAGAAAGTTGATTGATACGGACTCACTGCATACTTCCAATCCGACATCGTCCAATGTCCAGACCGTCCAAAAAAAAATTTCCAATCCTTTGTAAAAACCAACGCACTGTCTCCGACAGTCAACTTTCTTTTATCTACTTTTAAAGAAGTCCCGTTTTTAAAATCTGATTGTTAAGAAGTGAAGTTTGACTGCTTATATTTTTTCAGCAACTATATAAGCTCTAGGTTCTCCAACTGTAAATTTCTTTTTTCCAGGAATACTGTAAATTTCTTTTAATTGAAATGCTGCTTTATTGAGCATAAATTCCAGTTCAGAAATACTATAAATGAAATCGATTCCTGTTTTTTCCTCTTTCTCGCCAGTATCCGTTATAGTAATGCTGTTAGTTTCTATTCTTGTGGGATGAAAAAGAAATTTCGATTCAGTTAAAAAAAGAAGTTCACCTATTCTGCTCCAGCTTTTTTCTTTAAAACTATTCATTGCAATTTCAGCAATGGACCATGTATTGATAAAAAACTTTCCTTTGGCTTTCAGATGCCCTGATATGTTTGAAAGCAAACGAACCACATCTTCTTCGCTAAAAAATTGCAAACTATTACCCATGCAGATTACGGCATCGTATTGTTGATCGATCTGCATTTCCAAAACATCAGTACAAATACTTTGAAGCGGCAATTCTTCCAAGATGGTCTTTTCTTTTATTTCATTAATATAATCAGGAAGATTATCTACCGCTGTTACATTTATTTTTCTCCTTGCTAATTCAAGGGCATGCCGTCCATAACCACACATCAAATCAAGGACATCACTACCAGTATTCAGCTTTCCTTCTTCCACTATAAAATCAACCTCTGCCTTTGTCGTTTTTTCAGGAAAAAATTGCCGCCAGATATCTTTATAATGGCCGTCAAAAAAAGAATTATTGACGTTTTCTGGCTTAATATTTTGAGGCATGAAAGAGTTTTATGGATATAGAAATACTTCGGCTTAGGCGTAGGGAATACAAATATCTATTACTCTAATAATTTATTACGCATGGCATACATCACCAACCCTGCTATAGTTTTGGCCCCAACCTTTTGTTTCATATTCTGACGTATAGTTTCTATAGTACGTGGACTGAGAAATACTTCTTTTGAGATCTCTTCCGTTGTTTTATCCTCAGCAATCAATTTTAGTATTTTTATTTCTTTCTCTGAAAGTTTTACAGGATTGGGATAAAACTGCCTTACTTTCTTTTTATGCTGCAGTTTAAGCAGAACAGCTTTATTCACCAGGTCATTAAAATAAAAGTCATCATTCATACAAGTAAGTATCGCCTGGTAAATTTCTTCGGGATCAGTTGTCTTTGTTAAATATGCATTGGCGCCCATCTCCATCATTTTGGTGATCATTTCCTGATCATCATACATAGTGAGGACAATGATTTTTAATCCTTCATATTCCTTCCTGATAAGACTGATGGCATTGATGCCGTCTACTTCCGGCATCCGGATGTCCATCAATATTACATCCGGCATCTTGATCTTCAGCTTATGCATCAGATCTTTTCCATCTTCCGCCTCCCAAAGTATTCTCAGATATTCCTTATCTCGAAGCGCCATTTTTATTCCATCACGAAATATCTTATGGTCGTCGGCAATCGCAACTTTGATTAGATCAGCAGTCATGTGTTATGGTTCGCTTTAATGGGTTAAGTAAAAAGCTGGACGAAAATACTCCTTTTTTATAATCAATAGATTTTAGAGGCATCTGAACAAATTATTTACAATCAATAAATAATAGACCATAATATAAATAGCTTACTCTTTCTGTTAGTTTGTTTTAATATCCATTTTAAAAATTTACCATGCAAACAAACCTGAAAATTTACTGTATATATACGATAGGGTCAGTAAAAACCGTTACAATAAAGTTGAGCAGATTTGCTCTTGCAAACATTACAAGGCGTATCTACATTTGATTCAAGTTGATTGACGAGGATTAGCTCCCTCAATATCCAATGTCCTAATCCCGATCTCAATCGGGAAAAAACCGTCCAAAAAAAGAAATCACATTATCCTTTGAAGACCATTGCGAACTCCGCAGTCAATCAACTTCTTTTCTCATTTTTCGAATCCAGTCTAATCCCTGTGTAATAAATACACTCCTCTTTGTTTTCCACATCTGTTAACAAGTGCCTTAAAAATCGGATAATTTCAGGTAAATCTTCTATTTTTATGCCCGTAAAAATACTAAAATTACTTAGAATTTTTACTCGTATTTATGTCGTACAAGTACTTATTAAATTGGCTAAAACCCTTTGTGGTAGCTAATTTCATTCATTTTAGGCATTTAAACAAGAATATCTCTCACTTGAAAACGCTCTGTAATTGGGCAATTTTTACCTCACAATTAATCTTAAGGCTAAAAACTAGTGTTATGAAAAGAGCATGGAGTAACGACATTCAAATTACTGTTTGGGAAGAATAATTAAATCCCGAACTATTTAAATCTCTCAGAAAGTTTTCTATTTTTGGAACAAATCCAAATTTGGAAAACTTTTTATATTATATAGTCACCTTTAGTTATTTAATCCTGCCAGCTAGTTTCTTGATTTTCAAGTGTAGTTATAGGAATATAGTGCCATTTACTCAATTTTGTTACGGTCTATTTTGCTTTTCCTTTTTGTTCGCCTATTTTAAGTTCATCCCGGAAAATGTAGAAAAATATTACCAGGTCACCTACACATTTTTAGAATACTCTTTTTTTACTTTCATTTTTTGGGTTAATATCAGAAGTAAGGCTTTTAAAATATTCATGATCATTGCTTCTGCCTTATTTTTCATTTTTCAAATATTCTTTGTTACGACAACATCTTTTCAGCGCCTTGATAGCATCCCAATAGGAATCGAATCAATCTTACTTTTCATTTATATTTTTTATTTCTTTTACGAATTTTCTAAGCAGATAAAAGACACTTTCATCTATAATCATTATACGTTTTGGATTGGAGTAGGTATCATGATTTATCTAGGAGGATCCTTCTTTTTTTATATTCTAATTAATAATCTTAGTAGAAGTGAGGTGAACACATTCGGCAACTTGACCTATGTAGCGGAAATAATTAAAAATTTACTTTTTGCCATTTCTATTTACTTGTTCAAAAAGCACCCAGTTAAAAATATCCAAGATCAAACCAAAAAAATTCCGAATCTTGACATGATCTAATCCACCAACTTTTATTACCAAATTATGTTTTTACTACAAGCCACAAATTCTTCTACCACCACGGCATTATTCCTGGGCACGATTGGCATGCTTGTTCTTACCATTGGGCTTGTTGTGTTTATTATTATGCACCAGCGCAGAGTGCAGCGTTTTCAGCAAAAACTTCAGCAAATGGAAATTGAGCAACAAAAAATGATGCTGAATGCTTCTATTAAAATGCAGGAGGAAGAACGTCAACGCCTGGCAGCCGATCTACATGATGATGCAGGCCCATTATTGGCTACTGCAAGGCTCTATTTAAATGAGAATCTTGTAAACCAGGATAAAGTAAACCAGCTCCAAAGTATTTTCCAGGCAAGACAGATCATTGATGATACCATTCAATTAATAAGAAATATAAGTCATGACCTGATGCCTCCGACGCTTAAAAACTTTGGATTGGAATCAGCTATCAATGACCTATTTCAAAAAATTAGTGGCAGTGGTACGGTAAATGCCAGCCAGCGTTTTCATGATTATAAGGACAGGCTAAAACCGGAAAAAGAATTACTTGTTTTCCGTATCGTTCAGGAACTTATCAATAACATTCTTAAGCACAGCAATTCAAGTTTTATCCATTTAACTCAAAATGTACATGCAGACAAGTTTTATCTCCGTATTCATCATGACGGTCGGGGTATTATACAGTCTGATTTTGAAAAATTGAATAAAAGTAATATTGGGTTGGGATTAAAAAACATTGGTAGTCGTATTCGTTTGTTACAGGGTGAAATTCTTTTTGAAAAGGATATTTCTCAGACCTATTATAAAGTAACAATTGAGGTACCTAAAGATGAACCATACAGCTCATAAAAAATGTATTCATATCTTTTACGTTCCGGGCTTTGAATTATAATAATTTTGGTGCAATCTGATAACTAACTATGGGAATTATTAAAGTAGCCATTGCCGATGACCATAAAATTTTCCGAAAAGGGGTTATTCTTTCACTCCGACCATATACCAATATAAAATTTGTACTGGAGGCAGAAAATGGCGAAGAGTTAATTAAGGGAATTCCCGGTAATGAACCTGACGTAATACTGATGGATCTTCGAATGCCTGGCAAAGATGGAATGGAAGCTACCAAGATCGTAAGCAAACAATATTCACATATAAAAGTTGTTGTGCTGACCATGTACGAAGATGAAAGATTCGTATACCACATGATGGAAAATGGAGCTAATGGTTACCTGCTTAAAAATGCCGAGCCTCAGGAAATAAGAAGAGCCATAATGGATGTATACGAAAAAGGATATTACCTGAATAATTTTGTCAACCGCATTTTACTAAAACGTTCGCATGCACGTCAGAAGGTAGTTCCTTCACTGAATAGTGAAATTACTTTGAACGATAAGGAAAGAGATGTGCTTCGCTTCATCTGTATGGAATTTACCGCCCAGGAAATTGCTCAAAAAATGGAGATCAGCGCAAGAACCGTTGAAGCAATCAAAGACAGATTAATGGAAAGATTTGGAAGCCGGAATACAGCCGGGCTGGTATTTTTTGCAGTTAAAAATAATCTTGTAGATTAATTAATTCCTATCAATCAAATTTTCATTTCTGGGATATCACCTTCTACAATTAATTTGCCAGCAGTTTTTGACTTAATCTCATCAACGCTAACACCGGGAGCTCTCTCCAATAATTTAAAGCCATTTGATGTAATATCAAGCACCGCCAAATCAGTAACTACTTTTTTAACACACTTTACTCCTGTAAGTGGCAATTGACATGCAGGTAACAATTTCGATTCACCTTTTGGATTTGTATGCATCATTGCAACTATTATATTTTGTGCACTTGCAACAAGATCCATAGCACCTCCCATTCCTTTCACCATCTTTCCGGGGATTTTCCAGTTAGCAATATCACCGGTCTCACTTACTTCCATTGCACCTAATACAGTTAGATCCACTTTACCTGCTCTTATCATTCCAAAACTTTCAGCACTGTCAAAAAAAGCCCCCCCGGGCAAAATTGTTACGGTCTCTTTGCCGGCATTTATGAGATCTGCATCGATCTTTTCTTCTACCGGGTATGGCCCCATACCAAGCATCCCATTTTCACTTTGAAGCATAATGCTAATTTCATTTGGAATAAAATTGGCAACAAGAGTTGGAATACCAATCCCAAGATTTACATACATGCCGTCTTTAAGCTCCTGTGCAATTCTTTTTGCAATTCCATATTTATCGATAGCCATAAATTTTGCTTGATCAGTTTTTAATTTGAACAGTTCTTCTTTCTATTCTTTTTTCGTAATTACTTCCGCGGAAAATTCTATGCACATAAATTCCGGCTACATGTATATGATCCGGATCTAATTCTCCTGGTTCAACCAACTCTTCAACTTCCGCAATTGTGATCTTTCCGGCCTTTGCCATGGAAGTTGAAAAATTTCTAGTTGTTTTTCTAAATACAAGATTTCCGAACCTGTCCCCTTTCCATGCTTTCACAATTGCAAAATCTGCATGAAGTGCATTCTCCATCAAATACATTTTTCCGTTAAACTCCCTTACTTCCTTTCCTTCCTCTACCTCTGTTCCGAAACCAGCAGGTGTAAAAAAGGCTGGTATACCCATGCCTGCCATCTGGATCCTTGTTGCTAATGTTCCCTGTGGTATCAACTCAACTTCAAGTTCTCCACTTAGCAATTGTCTTTCAAATTCTTCGTTCTCTCCAACATAGGAGCTTAGCATTTTTTTTATTTGTCTTGTTTTAAGTAGCATCCCCAACCCAAAATCATCAATACCGGCATTGTTGGATATACAAATAAGATCAGTACAACCTTTACGTTTTAAGGCATCAATACAATTTTCTGGAATGCCGCTGAGTCCAAATCCGCCCAACATTATGGTGGCTCCGCTATTAATATCATGAATTGCTTCATCAGCCCCGCTTACAATTTTATTCATGCTGAAAATTTATTAAACAAAAATACGAGGAAGTAACCCTATGACTTCTTTTCAAACCGTTTCTTATTCAATTTCATTTTTCTCACTGTAGTATCAATCTGTGGTTTTTTTTCCACTGGATTTTCCTGGGACTTTTTTTCATCAATTCGAAGGGAATCGCTTATTACTTTAAAGAGGTCGGGCCTACCTTGGTAAAATGCAAGACTTTTTTTGAAGACTTCCCGAGTGGTAGCGTGTATGTCAAATATTTTTTCATAAAGCTTAGCACTTTCTTCTTTTTGATTTCGGGTGCTGTCTTTCATTACAAAATCGGTCACATAGGTGTCTGCACGCATTAGGTCCCACATTATCTTACGCATTTGATTTTGAGGTATAACATCTTTTGGAATTTTGTTACCCCTAACACAAGCTAAATTTGAGATGATAAGAATTATAAAAAGGAAAAATCTCATTTCAGGTCATTATAAATGCGGGCATTCGTAACATCTAATTTCAATAAGTGATTTAAAGCCCGGTCTTTTACATCTTTTTTTGCCTTGCTGAAAATCTTTACAAATTCATTGCTTCTTCCCTGGAAAAAGAATTGCATGATCATCGAGTTGGGATTCTCTTTGTTGATAGTCGACAAATAGTTAAGGCAATTTAGAACACCATTCCTGGCTTCTTCTTCATTTTCATACAACAAATCCATTCCATTCCTATAATATAAATAGATGGCATCATGAAAAAGTGCATACCTGTTGTTATTTATATTTTCTGCGAGCCAGTAACGGTTTCGCTGGTTTTCATAATTTTTCCAACCTGTAATGGCCCCTGATTCCGGCGCGTTGTTCACAATATTCTGTGCTTTGACAAAATAAGGATCACCACCTCGCAAGGAAAAAGAATCATAATCAAACCCCAGAATAATATATACCCAGTATGCGAATACAGCTGTCAGGTTCGCCACCATTGGATCATTTCCCTGAACACGATTCTCATTAAATTCTATTGGCTGAAATTCGACATAGCGAAAAACTATAGTTTCATCCATATAATTTATCAGCGGACATTGATAGGTCGAGTTGTATGCAGGACGTGCAGCCTGCACTGTAAGCGTTGCTCGATACTCATTTGTACCAACAACACCATTTATACTAAGAAGGAAATTGCATTGTATCTTTTCAGATGGTTGGAAAACATCGTTTGTCCATTTCCTGTTATTGATAAAATTTGTAAGTCCGGCTTGAAGGGTTTGGAAAATTTTTCTATCAACTGTTGTAGGAATCTCATCCTTATTTACATTGACTGTTAGCCTGGCCCGGATCTCCTGGGATTGACCAACTATATAAATAAAGAAAAATGAAATAAGAAGAATCGTTTGTTTAAGCATAGTATAATTGGATAATGGTGTCAACAATATTTTTAGCTGCCTCTTTTTTTGACATGAGCTCATAATTAAATTCCTTGCCGCTTTTATCAAAGATGGTGATTTTATTTGTATCGGTACCGAAACCAGCTCCTTTATCATTTAATGAATTCATCACAATCATGTCGGCATTTTTGTTCTTCAATTTTCCGAGGGCATATTCACGTTCATTATTTGTTTCCAAAGCAAACCCTACTAATACTTGTTTAGAAGATTTATTTTCTCCCATGCTTTTTAAAATATCTTTTGTTTTTTTTAATTCAACCACTAGCTCATCATTGGTTTTTTTAACTTTACTCGCAGCCACTTTTACTGGTGTATAATCAGCAACCGCTGCTGCCATAACACCAATATCCGATTTATCGAATTGTTTTGTACAAGCTTCATACATCTCTTCTGCTGTATTAACTCTAACCGACGTTATTCCATTATCAGGTAAATTAATTGATGATGGGCCCATGATCAATGTTACATCGGCGCCACGTGTATACAATTCTTCTGCAATTGCTAATCCCATTTTACCCGATGAATGATTACCAATAAAACGAACAGGATCAATCGGCTCGTATGTTGGACCAGCAGAAACCATTACTTTTTTTCCAGATAATGATTTAGATACACTTAAACAATCTTTAATATATTTTACAATTGTTTCTGGTTCAGCCATCCGTCCCTCGCCAACTAATCCGCTTGCAAGTTCGCCTTTGTCAACAGGGATAATCTTATTCCCAAAATCTATAAGTTTTTGAATATTTAGTTTTGTTGACTGATGATGCCACATATCTTCATCCATAGCAGGGGCAACAATCACGGGGCATGTGGCAGATAAATAAACTGCAAGTAATAAATTATCACACTGCCCATGGGCCAATTTAGAAAGTGTATTACAACTCAGCGGTGCAATTAACATTACATCAGCCCATCTGCCGAGCATAACATGATTAGCCCATGAATCTTCATCAAACAAATCGATCAACACATTATTCTTTGAAAGAGTGGAAAGAGTGAGTTTTGAAATAAAATCAGTTGAAGACGGTGTCATAATCACTTTTACTTCAGCACCCGCTTTTACTAGCAACCGGACAAGAAATGCGGATTTATAAGCAGCTATGCTTCCGGTAATTCCCAATAATATTTTTTTGCCTTTCAACATTTGCTTATAAAAATAAAACTAACTATCAGAAACTAAAAGCGTCCCTGAAGTGGGACGCCAAAATAATTTATTTAATAGTGATAAACTGTCAGTTTATTAACTAAAAAGTTCATCTTCTCCTTTACGAAAGTAAACCTTGTCTTCCATGAACTCCTGGGTGGCAAGCAAAGCCGGATTTGGCATTCTTTCATATGCTCTTGAGATCTCGATCTGCTCTTTATTCTCATGTATTTCCTCAAGGCTATCCGTATGGCTTGCGAACTCTTCCAGTTTATTATGCAATTCTTCTTTTAAAGAAATATTGATCTGGTTAGCCCTTTTACCAACTATGGAAATTGACTCATACAAATTGCCTGTTTTTTCTTTAATATCATTCAGGTTCTTTGTCTCAACTGTGTTGCTGGTACCAACACTAAGCTGGCGTCTTAATTTGCTCATTGTTTATATTTTTTTAATGTTGCTATTTGTTAGTGTAATATAACGTTCAACTTCTTTTACCAATTTGCTGTCAGGAAAACGGTCAACAAAATCGTTACACTCTGTTATTACTTGTTCAAAACGCTCCAACTTTCTTTCATCAACACTCAGTTCAGCAAATTTAAAGTAAGATTTTATAACCATTAATTTATATTCATCGCACTGTTCTGAATCGGGGAAATCGCTAAGTAAAGTAGTATATGACACCCCTGCAGCCCTAAATTGGCCCAAATCATAATATAGCTTTGCTCCAATCCGCTCTTTCTCTTCCATTTTCTCATGGCAAATCTCAATAAACTCATTGGCCTCCTTATTCCTTGTAGAGCCTGGGTGTGTATTAATAAATGTCTGTAGCATCCCCATTGCTTTTATCGTATTTGTCTGATCTAATGGGACTTTCGGCGACATTTTATAATAACACAATGCCCGCATATAATCAAGCTCTTCGGCTTTGGTGCTATTGGGGAAAACCTCAAGAAAATTTTTGAATAGATTTTCAGCGTTCAAATAATCCTTCTGATAATAAGCACAATATGCATATTTATAATAAAGATCCTCAAAAAGTGCAGTTCCTTTAAAATGCGGCATAATGTCTTCATAAAGAGCTTGAGCAAAATTATATTTCTTCTTTACAAAATATTGCTCTGCCATACGCAGCTTGTATTCAGGGTCTTTATTCTTTAAAACCTTATTGATTCCGCTGCAACTGCTAATTAAACCGACGATAATGAATAAAAGAAATACTCTCATAAAAAGTGGGCAAAGATAGTTTTAATCCAGCAAATCTGCTCTAAAAATTAATTGACTCCAAGATAACGGGGTTAAGATTTTTATAATATCGCTGCAAGTTTCAAAGATTTTTTCTATATAAAGTAAAGACCCCCGAAAATCAGGGGTCTTTTTATCAAAAACTTATTTTATTAGTTCTTTCTAAGATTCGGGTGAGGAGCAGGAACTGTATTTGGTCCTTCTTCACCTTCATTTGCCGCACGGACATCAACTGTGTCGCAATCACCACCTTCTTCACCATATTTAAAGATCAGGCGATCACCACTAACCCCTTCTTTCTCGATCAGATAGTTAATAATTGCATTTACTCTATCCCAGCTTCTTTGCTGTTCAACTTTGTTACCTGCGCAATATCCAGTAACTACTACGTTACAACCTGGAGAATTACGCATACGATCAGCAACTACAGCAAGTAATCTTTTAGCATCATCACTCAATTTAACTGAGTTTTTAGCAAAGCTTACACTTGGTAATGCACCTAAAAGTTGTGAGCACTGAGGTGTCGTTGGTACTGCTCTTCCTATACAAGTTGTATCGCAAGGACATTTACCGATACCATCAGCATCAACTGGTTGGCAATATGTTGGAGTGATGATTTCTTTATCCTTACAATCAGGAACTCCGTCTCCATCAGTATCACGAGTTACACCGTGAGAATCAACCGGACAACCTTCAGGAGTCTGTTCCTGGTCAAATTGATCAGTAACGCCATCCAAATCACTATCAGGCAATACTGGTTTTGGCAAACGCATCAAACGGGGATTGCGAATCTCACTGTATGAGTAATCCAATGGGTTAAGCCACCAAAGAGGCTCAACAGCTTTACCGCCTAGATTAATATTGAGGCCAAGTGACAAATAGTTATAACTATCATCGCTTAAAGTAAAACTGGCAACACCAATTGTAGCTTCTGACCAGCGCTGACCATCATAAAGATCATTTTTAGTAAAAGTTATTCGATCCTCCAATGCAAGATTAAGGCGGTCACTTAGTTTAAAAGCAATTCCAAAACCACCAGTTGCAACTGGTTTTAGAGTTTTCCCACCCAGTTTAGGTCTACGTTCACTTTCATTTTCTGCTGGCGATTCATACGTATCATCCATCATGTCTTTCAATTGATCCCTGGTATCATTTCGGTTTTCATACACATTGCCGCTGACAGTAGAAAAAGGATAAGGATTACCACTCTCATCAAGGGCATTAACCATTGTTTCATAAATGGAAGCTCCTATACCAGCCAAACCATATATAGTCATTCCTGTTTTTGCTTTATGAAAGCGAATATTATTTATAGTTATTACACCTTGCACAGTTAAATCTTGGATGTTTGTTTTATAATTGTAATAAACCGGGTCTGCTCTATCACCTGGAGCCGCTAAAGCCCCTGTCCTTGAATTAAAAACTGCTGGCTGATATGTAACCGGATTCAATCCCAATACCGGTGCAGAATAACTACTCCTCCAGGCAGGGTTACGGCCATAATTATTAGCTGTTTGCCAACTCATACCTTTTGCTGTCCCATACATGTATTCGGCGCGAAGCGAGAAAACATATCCAAACGCCTTTCGAACATGTACGCCGAAGCCTCCTGTCGGTAATATTGAGGGAACGTCTCCACTAACAGACAACATTCCAAGCTTTAAACCAATTTCCCATTGGCTACGCGGTTTTGCTGGAAAATTATAAGTTCCATTTAAAAATTCAGAATGCTGAGGCATTCTTTTCGAAGGAATAACGGAAGAATCTTTTACATCATAGCTTGCGCCTACCTGAGCATTACTTCCTGATGCCAGCAGACATATAATGCCAGCTAGTAAAATGTACTTTTTGCTTGCCATAACTTGAGAGTTAGTTTTTGATAAGAGAATACAAATGTCCAAAAATATATGCAAAAATATAAATTGACGCTTACAAACCAAATTTTTATGCTATTTATTTACTTGAAAATCACTGTAGATTTTGTTCTACATAAAACCTGGTTGGGGAAATATGCCTTTTATTCGACGCCAATATTTTTTTTGATGCGTATATTGCTTCGCTTAAAAAAATGAATTTACCCTCAACAGTAATCGAAAATGAACTTAAAACCTTTGAAGACAGGTTTAAGGAGGCTGCAAAAAGCAGAGCCCCTCTTTTAGATCGCATCATGCGATATGTAGTTAAAAGAAAAGGGAAACAGCTTCGTCCGATGTTTGTTTTGTTGTCTGCCCGACTTTGCGGATCTATAACCGAAAGCACTTATAGAGCTGCATCGCTTGTTGAATTATTGCATACAGCCACATTGGTTCATGATGATGTGGTGGATGATTCTGCGGAAAGAAGAGGCTTTTTCTCCGTTTATGCTTTATGGAAGACAAAAGCCTCTGTACTGATCGGTGATTATTTACTTGCAAAAGGTCTTCTTTTATCTCTCGATAATAACGATTATAAAATATTGCATATACTTTCTGATGCTGTAAGAAAAATGAGCGAAGGAGAATTGTTACAATTAGAAAAAACGAGAACACTATCGATTCCCGAAGAAGTATATTTCGAAATAATACGAAACAAGACGGCCTCACTATTAGCATCAGCCTGTGCTGCTGGCGCCTGGTCATCTTCAAATGATGAAGAGAAATCTGAAAAGATGAGGTCATTTGGTGAATATGCCGGTATGGCATTTCAAATAAAGGATGACCTATTTGATTATGCAAGTGATAAGATCGGTAAGCCAACCGGTAATGACATCAAAGAAAAAAAACTCACACTTCCTCTTATTTATACTTTGAAAAATTGTGATAAAGAAACCCGCCGGGAAATCATTTACATCATAAAAAATAAAAACACAGATGCTGCACAAGTAAAAAAAGTGGCGGATATAGTGACCAGGTCAGGGGGAATTCAATATGCTTCGGACAAAATGAATGAATTCTATACTAAAGCAAAAGATATTCTTTATCAATTCCCGAATGATGATTCCAGAAAAGGACTTGAAGACCTCATCAATTTTGTGATCAACAGAAAATATTAAGATTAAATTTAAAAGATGCAAAAAAGATGGAAAATATTAAATGCAGACAAACAAAAATCTGATTTGCTTCAACAGTCACTTAAAATTTCTCCTGTTATATGCGATATACTTGTAAAAAGAGGAGTTGTAACTTTTGAGGAGTCAAAAAAATATTTCCGCCCTGAATTGAGCGACCTGCATGACCCATGGCTAATGAAAGACATGGATAAAGCTGTTGAACGAATTATTCGTGCCGTTAATAATAAAGAAAAGATCCTTGTATTTGGTGATTATGATGTGGATGGGACAACTTCTGTTGCCTGCATGTATCGCTTTCTGAAAAAAATTCATTCCGATCTCGATTTTTATATTCCTCATCGTTACCGCGAAGGTTATGGAGTAAGCAAGGCGGGAATTGATTTTGCAAATGAAAATGCATTTGGTCTTATAATTTCCCTGGACTGTGGAATAAAATCGATCGAACTAGTTAAATACGCAAAAGATCTCGGTATTGATTTCATCATTTGTGATCATCATTTACCCGACGAAGAGTTACCAAATGCAGTTGCTATTTTAAATCCAAAACAAAAAGATTGTAATTACCCTTACAAAGAATTATGCGGATGTGGCGTAGGTTTTAAATTAATTTCTGCCCTGGCGCCGCAATTCGGATTAAGTGACGATGACATTTATGAAAGCCTTGACCTGGTTGCTACCGCTATCGCTGCCGATATTGTTCCGATGACAGGAGAAAATCGCATTCTCGCATATTATGGTTTAAAAAAAGCAAATGAAAGCCCTAATAATGGAATTAAAGCACTGGGGTTTCTAAGCAATTTAAAAACTGAATTGCATATTAATAACCTCGTTTTTATTATTGCACCAAGAGTAAACGCCGCAGGAAGAATGGATGACGCAAGAAAAGCAGTGCAAATGTTTATTGCGGAATCGTATGATGAAGCATCGCAATATGCAGAAATGCTTCAAAGTGATAATACAGACAGAAAAGAAGCTGATGGAAATATTACTGGCGAGGCATTAACAGTTATTAGTGAAAATGAAGGATGGCTTGAAAAAAAATCGACTGTTGTTTATAGATCTCATTGGCACAAAGGTGTTGTTGGTATTGTTGCATCAAGATTGATCGAGCATTATTATCGCCCAACAATTGTATTAACGCAAAGTGGCAAATATGCCGCAGGAAGTGCCCGTAGTGTTCCTGGGTTTAATTTATACGAAGCAGTTCATGCTTGCCGGGAACATTTAATAGGATATGGCGGACATTTTGCCGCAGCTGGTTTGACTTTGGAAATTGATAAAATTGATGCGTTTCGAATTAAATTTGAAGAAATAGTTTCTGCTACAATTCATCCCGAATTATTGATCCCTGAAATAATTATTGATGCAGAAATAAATTTTAAGGACATTCAATGGCCATTCTATAATATACTTCAACAGATGGAGCCATTTGGTCCAGAAAATCTGCGTCCTGTTTTTGTCGCTAGAAAAGTTTGGAACACTGGTTATTCAAAAATTGTAAAAGAAGAGCATATAAAATTTTCATTGAAACAAAGTAATATTCTTCTAACGGGCATTGCTTTTAAAATGTCAGATAAATTCCATTTGTTGCAAGTGAATAAACCTCTCGACGTTGTTTTTAAAATTGATGAAAATGAATGGAACGGCAATAAAACTCTTCAGCTTCGTGTAATTGATTTCCGATTGAGCGAAAACTAACATTTTATTCACCAGTAATTTTACGAGAGTTAATAAATAATTTATATCCCCTTTACTTTAGGAATATTGAATAGCTTTATTTTTATTCCTCCAACATCTTGCTGATAATCCTATTTCATTTTTTTTGAATTTGAAAACTAAACTTGATCACATGAGAAAAATTTTTACGCTTTTTACTGGACTGGTTACTGTAGTATTTATTAATGCACAAACAAACCCCTCTCCCCAATCAATCCCATATTCCCAGGATTTTAGCTCATTAGCTTCTACATCAACTACCTACCCTGCGGGATGGCAAGGATGGACCATAGCGACTTCTTTGCCAGCCGGATCAACCAGCTTTTCAACAAATGCGCCAACTACAGACCGTGCATTAACAGCATCTGGCAACGCCAGTAATAATGGTGGTAATGTTTATAACTACAATGGTAAAATTGGTTTTTTGACAACGGGTAGTCTCGATGCTTCAATAGTACTTGCCTTAAATACATCGGGACAATCAAATGTTCAAGTAAACTATGATGTAATGACTATCAGAAATCCTTATGATGGTACTACTAATACAAGGATCAACGAGGTAACGCTTCAATATCGTGTGGGAACAAGTGGAACTTTTAGCACTCTTACAGGAATAGAATATCAAAATAACACAACTCTTCAGACAACCGCCGTTACAACCCCGCAGAATTCGCAATCCAAAATAATTACATTACCCTCTGCATGCGATAATCAATCGGTGGTACAAATTCGCTGGATAAGCAGACAAGTAAGTGGTGGTGGGGGCCGTCCAAGCTTTGCAGTTGATAATATAAATATTACTGGTTCCACAGTGAGTACTCCTTCCATCTCATTATCCCCTTCTTCTCTTACAGGATTTAGTACTACTGGTGGCACAGCCTCTGCATCGCAAAGCTTTATTGTAAGCGGATCTAATTTGACTGAAAATATTTCTGTCGCTCCGAGCGGTCCTTATGAAATATCTCTTGATAATTTTTCTTTTAGTTCATCGCAAATATTTCTTACACAAAGTGGTGGTGCTGTAGGCAACACTACAATATATGTTAGAATTAATTCATCCGCTCCGCAAGGACAGGCAAATGGAACTGTTGCATTATCATCAGGCACTACTAACAATTCTGTTTCTTTATCCGGATCTGTGATCGGGTTGATCGATCTCGTGGGTACCTCTTATGTTCAAACCTTTAATGGTATTGGCAGCGGTTTACCATTAGGCGTTACAGTCAAAACGGGTGCTACGGCTTTATTGTCGGGAACAGATGCTGCATTTAGTACCGCCCATGTTGCATGGAGTAATGTTACTGGAGCATTTAAAAATTTTGCTTCAGGTAATAACAATGATGGTGTAATACAAAGTACTGCAACTGATAGGGCACTGGGAGTTCGCCAAACAGGTGCATTTGGCGATCCGGGTGCCGCATTTGTTTTTCAAATTGCTAATACTTCGGGAAAAATAAACTTTACACTTGATTTCAATTTACAATCACTCGATGCAGGCACTGCAAGAACTACAACCTGGCGTGTTGATTATGGTTTTGGTATAAATCCTTCCAGCTTCGTAGTTCCTAATACAACAGGAACTCTTACAACAGGAGGAAATACTTTTTCAAACAATCCAATTCATGTGAATTTTGGAAATGCGCTTGATAATCAATCCGGCGTCATTACTATTAGAATTGTTGCAGTAACTCCATCTTCTGGTTCAGGAAGCAGACCAAGCACTGGCATTGATGATTTCACTCTTACCTGGGAAGATCCAACTGCAAAAACAATTAGCTTAAGTACAGTTGCAATAAATTTCACAACAACAAGTATTGGCCTTAGCAATACATCAAGTTATACTATTGTTAGCCAGACAAATCTTGATCAACCAATAACAATTTCTGCGACTGCTCCATATACAATATCTATTGATAACAATATTTTTAGTTCTGATTTGCTTATAGCTCCTGCAGATGCATTTAATAAAACTATTCATGTAAAATTCTCACCAATAACTGCTGGAGTATATCCGGGGACGATCACACATAGCAGTGACGGCGCTGTTCCAAAAATTATTAATCTTTCGGGAGAAGGTATAGACCCATCTTCCCTGGGATTTAATTTTAATACATGTACAGTTTCAAGTATTCCGGGTTCAGGATTTTTATCGATCAATGTATCTGGTGCACAAAAATGGGGATGTAGTCAATATGGAAGAAATAGTTCGAATGGTGTTGATATAAATGGGTTTTCAGGTGGCGCCGCACAAGCAAATGATGCATGGTTAATTTCTCCGGCATTAAATTTAAATGGCATTGTAAATATTCCTGTTCTTAGTTTCTATAGCCGTGGTGAATTCTCAGGACCAAAGCTTCAATTATTTGTATCTACTACCTATAGCGGAAATGGAGTACCTAATATTAGTAATTGGACAGAATTAACAACTGCTAATTTCCCAACACCGCCAGGTAATGCAACAACTACATGGACACTTTCTGACAATATTGATCTTTCTGATTACAAAGCTGCACCAGTTGTATACATCGCATTCCGATACACATCATCTTCAGTTTTGGGTGCTGCACGTTGGTCTGTTGATGATATTGCAATTACAGATCAGTCAACACTATTAACTGTGAGTCCTGTGGAATTAAGTTTTGGAGAGGTTTCGGTTGGTGCTAATTCTGTAAGCCAACCTGTTAGCTTAACAGCAATTGGAAGTAACGACTTAACCGTTACACCTCCTTCCGGTTACCAGATCTCAACTAATAATAGTTTATTCACTACAGATCCAATTATAATTGACCAAACAGTTGCTGCTGCAGGCACAACTTTATATGTAAGATTTTCACCTGTAGTAAAAGCATTGAAAGTTGAAGGAAATATCAATGTCTCAGCAACAGGCCTGGATAAAAATGTTGTTGCATTAAGAGGTTCATCGTTTCCAAAATCAGAAACATTTGACGTGGCTTGTTATAATATCAGTTTCTTTGGAGCAGGTTCAACCAATAGTGCTACACCAGAACAAATAGCTACGCAGGTTGCTAATATTTCTACGGTGATGCAACGCTTGAATATGGATGTGATCGGTATTGAAGAAATGTCGAATGATGCAGCATTAGCTCAGTTAGTAACAAACCTGCCCGGTTATGCTTCTGTCGTTTCTAATCGTTGGTCTTATTCCTTTGCACCACCCGATCCTGATTTCCCTCCTCAAAAGATCGGCTTTATTTATAATACAGCTACGATGACTCTATCATCAGAGGAGCCACCTCGGGTAATGTTTGAAAGTCTGTATGATAGCGCAAGGCAAAATTTACCTAATCACAGGCTTACTGATTATCCAACAGGTAATCCATCAAGTTTCTGGGCTTCTGGCAGATTGCCTTACATGGCAACATTTAATGCAACTATTGATGGAGTCACTCAAAAGATAAGGGTTGTTGTTATTCATGCTAAATCTGGTGGTGATGCTGACGGATACATCAGGAGGCAATACGATGTCAAGCTATTGAAAGATTCACTGGATTATTTCTATCCAAATGATAAAGTGATCTTGATCGGCGACTACAATGACAGAATGGTTACTTCAATTTTTACAGGGCATCCTTCATCTTATCAGCCTTATGTAAATGATAACATCAATTATAACATTCTTACTTATCCTTTGGACCAGGCAGGTCGTACAAGTTTCCCTAGCAGCAATGGATTGATAGATCATGTAACGATCACAAGTGAGCTGAATAGTGAATATATAAGTAACTCGACTGATATAGAAGATCCAAGGGCATATATTGCAAACTATAATTCAGTAACAGGATCTGATCACTTACCAGTATACTCAAGATTCCAGTTTTGCAAACTTACTTGTCCTGCAAACATTACAGTGTCCAATGATGCGGATCAATGTGGCGCTATTGTAAATTTTGATGTGACTTCAACAACGACTTGCGGAACTGTAACAGCGTTACCTGCATCAGGATCATTCTTCCAAACAGGTACAACTACAGTAAATGTGACATCCAGTACCGGCCAGTCATGTTCCTTTACTGTAACAGTTAATGACAATGAAAGTCCAACTATATCTGCTCCAACAAATGTGACAGTGAATGTGGACGCAGGTCTATGCTATGCAACAAATGTTAGTCTTGGCACAGCGACAACAGGTGATAATTGTACAAGTGAGATCATTGTTGGCAATAATGCACCGTCTCAGTTCACTAAAGGAATTACTAAGGTAGTTTGGACAGCAACAGATGCTTCCGGAAATACTTCAACAACAGAACAAACTGTTACTGTAAATGATAACGAAAACCCGATCATTACGTCTTGTCCTGTGACGCAGGTATTTTGTGTCAATCAATCCGGCAATTATACAATACCAGCATTAACAGCAACAGATAATTGCAGTGTTGTTACTTATAATTATACAATTTCAGGAGCAACTACCGGATCTGGAAACACAAATAATGCAAGTGGTGCATTTAGTGTTGGCGTAAGCACTATTAATTGGACAGCTTCTGACGGCTCCGGAAATACTGCAATCTGTCAAACAACAGTAACAATAAATGCAAATCCTACAGTAACAATTCCTGATGCATATGCATTGTCGTCAGGCACATTGGCAAATACAGTTTATATTGGCTACTCACCTGCATCGTCTATTACAATGACCGCATCAGCCTCGGGTGGAACTCCTGGTTATTCATACAGTTGGTCAAGCAGCTCAATTACTTCAAGTGCAACTGTGAGCCCAACTGTAAATACTAATTATACCGTTACAGTTATTGATTCGAAAGGTTGCCAGGCAACAGCGATTAAACAAATAAAAGTGATGGATATAACAAATGGTAAAAAGCTAGATAAAGTTTCTGTTTGTCATAATGGATCAATGACATTAAGCGTCAGCCAAGCCGAAACTGCAATTCACTTATCACATGGCGATATGCTCGGTACTTGTGGAGCTGCAAGTATAATTACAAAAAGCTCGGTCGAAAAGGAAACACCAGGAAATGGGAAGCTTGCATTAGCTGCGATGCCAAATCCATCAGTGAAAGGATTTATGTTGAATGTTACAGGAGATGCCACTTCACAATTAATGTTACGTGTAATGGATATTTCAGGAAGGATCATTGAAACTAAAAATGTAACATCAAATCAATCTATAAGGATTGGCGATAATTATCGTGCAGGTATGTATTTCGCAGAAGTAGTTCAGGGTAATGAAAGAAAGATCGTGAAACTGGTAAAAATTCAATAGACGCTCTATAGCTATTAAAGAAGAAAAGCGTTTCGTCTAAGACGAAACGCTTTTCTTTTATTAAACAATAATTAAACTTCCTGTAATAATTTCTCTCTTGTTTTGAGTTCCTCAAGATCTATCAACGCAAGATATTTCCTGATCACTTCCTCATCGAATTCATCTTTACGATTCATTTCTTTAAGCATTTGCCTTTGTCTTTCCAGCAATTCAAGATAAATGCGTTGAAAGCGTATAAGCGTATTGTCAGTTGAATTAGCCAACTCTTTAAGATCCTGGTCGAAAAAATTTAATTCTGTCTGCAATCTTGAGGACAACATATTTAAATGCTCATTCTGTTTTCGTTCACCATCATACTTTTCCTCTAACAATTGAAGCGATGCCTTTGCGATCTTTTTCTGAATGATCAATTCCTGTTCCTGTTCCGGGATAGGATTATACCTGTCTTCCAGTTTCAATTTCCGTATTATCCACGGAAGTGTGAGTCCCTGGAAAACCAACGTGACAAGAATAACAATAAATGTTATGAACAGTATAAGATTACGATGAGGGAAAGCCTGCCCATTAATAAATAATGGTATTGATAACGCCATTGCAAGTGACACTACGCCACGCATACCACCCCATCCAAGAATTATTGGACCTTTCCAACCGGGGTTTGGGTCCGCAACTGTAATAAACCGACTTATAAAACGAGTAAATAAAGACGCTCCAAATGTGCAAAGAAACCGGGCAATGATCAATACAAAAGAGATCGCCAGGCCATACCATATTGCTTTAGACAAACTAATGTCGCCAAGTTGGTTTGCTATTGAAGGCAATTGAAGCCCGATAAGCAGAAAGATCAAACCATTCATTACAAAGACAAGATTTACCCAAACATTTATTCCCTGCACCCGGCTTCTATAACTAAGCATGGACTGTCGCCTGCTTGATAAAAAAAGGCCGCCGCTTACAACAGCCAATACTCCTGAAAAATGAAAATACTCAGCGAAGTAATACATGAGGTAAGGAGTAACAAGAGTTAAAACTATTTCTACACTGGACGATTTGATCAAATGACGATGAATGAAATACAAAACAAACCCAAGCGCAAGACCGATCAATGTTCCCATAATAATTACGACAAAAAAACTCATCGCTGCTTCCTGAAAATGAAATTGCCCTGTAATGACTGCTGCTAATGCAAACCGAAATACGATCAATGATGAAGCATCATTAAGTAGGCTTTCACCTTCGGCAATACTCACCAGGCTCTTTGGCGCTTTCACTTGCCGCATAATAGTTGTTGCAGAAATAGCATCAGGTGGAGATACAATTCCCCCTAACAGAAACCCGAGAGCCAATGTAAAACCGGGAATAAAAGCATACGATGCAAATGCAACTACACATGATGTTATAATAACGATTGGAAATGCAAAACTCATGATCACCCGCCGCCATCTCCAAAACTGTTTCCATGATACCTGCCAGGCTGCTTCATAAAGAAGTGGTGGAAGAAATATAAAGAATATCAGTTCGGGATCAATAGTAAGTTTTGAAAATCCATCAGTGAAGCTTAATGCCAGTCCGCCTAATACAAGTATGATAGGATAAGCCAACTTCATCCTGTTTGCCAGCAGGACCAAACCAAGAATGATCAGGACAAGATATATGTATTGAATAAAATTGTCAGGCATGAAGTATTCATAAAGATAAAATAACAAAAGCCCGAAATGGGCTTTTGAAAAATAATTCTACCAAATATTGTTCAAATAAATTTTTAAAGTGTGCTTATCATTTCTACATCTTCTTCCTCCACTTTCTCTATGCTTGCCCGTTGAATAATGATCTTTCTTCCTAAAGAGAAAACAGTAAATGCAGCCACCGCACAACATGCCATTACAGCTGTCATTGGCAAAGCAGTGTGGTTTTGGAAAACACTGACAAGTGCGGACGTGCCAGCGCCAATACTCATTTGAATAGCACCCATTAAGGCGGAAGCGCTGCCTGCATTGTGTCCAAATGAAGCCATAGAAAGTGCGGATGCATTAGGAAACACGAACCCTTGTGTACACAAAAAAATAAAAATTAGAAAGATGGTTATGAATACATCGTTCCATCCGAAAAATGTGATCAATGCCATCGAAACTCCAATAATGCTTTGAGCAGTTAATGCAACTTTGATAAGTTGTTCGCTGGTATAATTTTTTAACAATACACTATTAAGCTGACTGGCGCCAATAAGTCCCATTGCTATTAACGCAAATATCCATCCATACTGTTTTTCGGTTACATGAAATATTTCCATGAACACATGAGGTGAACCACCGATATAAGCATATAGTCCTGCCGCCGAGATAGCTGCCGTTAATGCATAAGTATAAAACTGCGGATGCCTGATAACGCCTGCAAAATTTTTGATAATAGGTGCCGGCCTCAAGGAAAAATTTGGATCAGGCTTTTTGCTTTCAGGTAATAAAAAATAAATACCTGCGATAATAATGAGATCTACAACAATAAGCATTACAAATACAAAACGCCAACCTAACACAGCCGTTATATATCCTCCCAATGTCGGTGCAATGATCGGCGATACTGCAACCACCAGCATTAAAGTAGAAAATATTTTGGCGTTCTCTTTTACTTCAAACAAGTCACGCACCATTGCCCTTGCTGCTACCATACCTACGCAGCCACCTAATGCTTGTAATAGCCGGAGAACTATCAATGCATCCACTGATGCAGCCATAGCACAACCAATAGAAGCTAAAAGATAAATGCAAAGCCCAATGTATAAAGGTTTTTTTCTGCCAAAGCGTTCCAGTAATGGACCATATATTAATTGTCCCACAGAAATACCAATAAAAAAACTGGATAGCGAAAGTGTTACCCGTGCAACTGTAGTATGCAGGTTTTTCGCAATATCCGGAAATGCTGGTAAATACATATCAATAGAAAATGGTCCAATGGCTGTGAGCATTCCGAGTATCAGGATCAGGTAGAAATTTTTCTTTCTCTTAGTATCTTTCATTAGTGGGATCTGAGTATAAAAATAACAAAAGCCCAACTGAGGGCTTTTAAAAATGTTCTATAAAGTATAATCTCCTTAAATATACTTGTTTCTTATACCTGGTCAGAATATCTTCTTATTGATATAAATGCGACAGGCTTATCAGCTTTCTTAAACTCTTTCAATTTATCATTTATATAGATCAACATTTTTTCCCTGTTATTCTCTCTGCAAAATTTATAGGAAGGTCGATAAAGCATCATGAACCGTGAAAGAGAGTCACCACGCAACCCGGTAAGCCTTGAAACCCACTCTTTCGGAAAACTTCGATCAACATAACTCTCTTCTTCTTGCTTGAGCAAACGCCTTTTTAATTGCCTTTTTTGTTTTGCCCGATAAGAGAAATAGCTTAATGGACTTACTGATACACCAAATCCGTTTGATGGAGTATTGAAACCGGTAATGCCCGGTTGTTTTGCGTAAATGTCGCTGTAGTAATTCCGTCTTCCTAATGAGTCCATCTGATAACTGCTTGTTACAGTTACATTCTTTAAAGTAATGATCTCTTTGTATAATGTGACATCATGTAGTGCAAGTAGCATAGAGTAAATTACTGTTGCAGTATCTGGCCTGAAGCCTATTCTCGAAAACATGATCCGATCTCCTTCGGATGCCGCGATTGTATAACTGCCATCATTACCTGATCTTACGGATTGTTTTGTATTGAGATTGTAAACATTTGCTCCCGCAATTGTTGAATCGGTCTGAGCTTCATAAACTTTCCCTTTCACATTTTCCTGGGCAGTAATTTCAAAACAAGTATTCAGAAGAAGCAGTAAAATAAGAGTTGGTCGAAAGATCATTGTTAAAAGTAAGGAGCAGTATCATAAACATTTTTTTAAAGAAAGAAAATGTTTGTTAAATCAATCCTCATATAGATGCCAGTACCTATTTTATCTTCATTCCTGGCACAAGTGGAAAAGTTTCGCCAAGCTCGAGTGACCTCATTATCACGATTGATCATATACTCAATAAAGTTTTTATTTTTTCAACCAGTTGTTTGATATCAAATGGTTTAATTATGAACTCATCAGCCTTTGAATGTTCAATAGTTGAAAGAGGTACATAACCTGCCGAATATAAGATCACAGGGATATTCTCATAAGCGGGTTGTAATTTCATTTTATGGCAAAGGGTTCTTCCATCGGCATCGCCTAAAAAAATATCCAACAGAATAATATCTGGCCGAATTGATTCAACGATGTTAAAAAAACCCGATCCTTTGGCAAGTGTTGTAATATGATAACCCAGCCTGGATAGAGTCATTTCCACCATTTCTAGAAGGTCTTTGTCATCATCTACTACCAGGATTTTCTGCATTATGCTAGTTGAACATTAAAATATTACTCACCACAAAATTGTCGCCAAACTATATCTCTTTTTTTAAAGGTAAAATGGAATACTTTAAAACTTTTGAATAAATTGCTGACTCAGGCAGGACCTATAAATTCCCCAATTAAATATGAGTGTTCAGACAACTTCAGAACGGATGGCTACACTTGCCGCTATTATTGAATCTTCAGATGATGCGATCATAAGTAAACAACTGAACGGTATTATTACAAGCTGGAACAAAGGTGCAGAAATTATTTTTGGTTATACCGAAGCAGAAGCGGTCGGTCAACATATATCGCTCATCATTCCAAAAGACAGGTTGGAAGAAGAAGAGATGATAATTTCTAAACTCAGGCGGGGAGAAAGAATAGAACATTATCAAACTAACAGAGTCGCTAAATCAGGAAAAGAAGTTATTTTATCATTATCCATTTCACCGATACATGATGAAGCAGGAAAGGTGATCGGCGCTTCAAAGATTGCCCGTGATATTACCAAACAAAAAGAAGCTGAAAAACTTATTGAACAATATGTTTACCGGCTTGAATTATTAAATGTGACGGGGAAAGCTCTTGCTGCAGAACTAGACACTAATATCATCCTCCAAAAGGTTACAGATGCTACTACCGAATTATCAGGTGCAGCTTTCGGGGCTTTCTTTTATAACAAGACAGATTCAAAAGGAGGATCCTATTTGTTGTATGCAATTTCAGGAGCGCCAAGGGAAGCATTTGAAAAATTAGGAATGCCTCGCAATACCGCAATATTCGAAATGACTTTTAACGGACATGGCATTCTTCGTTCCGATGATATTACAAAAGATCCCAGGTATGGAAAAAATTCACCGCATACGGGGATGCCAGTAGGTCATTTGCCCGTCGTTAGTTACCTGGCTGTACCTGTTTTTTCGCCTGCAGGTATTGTTATCGGAGGACTTTTTTTTGGTCATCCGAAACCTGCGATGTTCACAAAAGAACACGAAGCATTAGTAGAATCTATCGCCAGTCAGGCAGCCGTTTCATTAGAAAATGCAAGGCTTTACCAGGAAGTGCAGAAGTTTAGCGCTAAAAAAGATGAATTCATTGGCTTCGCAAGTCATGAATTGAGAACACCTTTAACAACGATCACAGGTTATCTGCAAATAGTTGAAGAATCTCCCGATCTTATCAGGCACGTAATGCCTAAATTAAAAAAACAAGTAGCAAGGCTGGTTGCCATCATTTCAGATCTGCTTGATATTTCAAAAATTCAGGCGGATAAACTTGAACTAAACCAAACAACCATAAGCTTACGATCACTAATAAAAGAAAGCGTGGATTCAGCCAGGCAGTTATCTGCAGCCTACGAAATAGAATATAAAATTCCCAATGAAGAACTGTTTCTATATGTTGATGCAACCAAGATCAACCAGGTGCTCCTGAATATTCTGTCCAATGCCATAAAATATTCACCTAATAACAAAGAGATAGAGCTGAATGCTGAACGTTTTGGAGATGAGGTTAAAATAAGTATTAGTGATCATGGAAAAGGAATAGCAAAAGAGCATTTGGACCAGGTATTCACACAATTTTATAGAGTCGCATCAAAAGAGAGCCAAACAGAAGGATTAGGGCTAGGACTTTATCTCTGTAAAGAATATGTGGAAGCGCATCACGGGAAAATTTGGGCAGAAAGCGAAGTGGGGAAAGGAACAATTATTCACCTAACGCTTCCAATAAATAAGGTTTAAAAACTTCACTTGATCTTCATCCCTGGCACAAGCGGAATTGTCTCGACAAGTTCAAGCGACTTCACCATATCTTTTGTGCCATTCTTATATTTTATAAAATGAGGCGTTTGCAAATGCAACTTGTAAGCAACTGTATCAGCATATATTTCTAAAATGGTGATGTGAGTCGGATTATTTTTTTCTGCAACAGCATATAAAGTCAGTACTCCAGGCTCCAAACGTACAGAAGTTTCGATCTCCTCTTTCAACAAAGCATTATAATTTTCTAACTGAACTGAATCAATTACAAGCTTTGCCAACCGCACCATTTGATTTTTATTCTGTGTAGAAGCATTGTCGCAGCAAAGAAATATAAACATTACTGCTACAAGTATTAAAGACAATAAGCCGAGGTTTCTTTTTCTCATTCCTTCTTTTATAATTCGACGACCTAAATTCATTTACACTAATAAAAAATAAATGCTAACTCAAGTGATATTGATCATCACTTACCTTTTCCATCCATTCCACTGCTTTTCCATTTAGTTGTTCGTGGATGGCAATATGCGTCATTGCAGTTGTAGCCGTAGCACCATGCCAATGTTTCTCATTTGGTGCAAATCGAATAACATCACCAGGGCGAATTTCTTCAACATGACCGCCTTCGTGTTGAACCCAACCACATCCAGCTGTAACGATCAACGTTTGACCCAACGGATGTGTATGCCATGCAGTTCTTGCGCCGGGTTCGAAAGTAACACTTGCTCCGGCAACTTTTGATGGTTCATTTGGCTGGATCAAACGATCAATTTGAACAGAACCTGTAAACCATTCAGCAGGTCCTTTGTCAGATGGTTGCGAACCAGCTCTTTTTATTTCCATAAAAAAGTTTTTATGAAATTAGCTAATCCTGGATCATTTGTTTTGTTTAGCGACCCACCAGCTTTTGTAAATGTTCAGGATACCTCTCCCCTTCTACTTTAATATTTGAAGAAGCATTATCGATCTCACGAAGTTCATCAGCAGTAAATTCAATATTCAACGAACCTATGTTTTCTTCCAGGCGATGCAACTTTGTAGTTCCGGGAATTGGAACTATCCATGGTTTTTGTGCAAGCAACCATGCAAGAGCTACCTGGGCAGGTGTCGCATTTTTCTTTTGAGCAATATTATTTAGCAGATCGATCATTGATTGATTTGTTTTTCTCGCTTCTGGTGAAAAACGTGGAACAACATTTCGGAAATCGGAGCTATCAAACTTTGTATTCTCATTTATTTTTCCAGCAAGAAATCCTTTGCCCAATGGACTGAATGGAACAAAACCAATTCCAAGTTCTTCCAATGTTGACAATAGTTCTTCTTCTGGTTGTCTCCACCACAATGAATATTCACTCTGCAAAGCAGCAACAGGTTGCACTGCATGTGCCTTGCGAATTGTTTTTACTCCAGCTTCGGATAATCCAAAGTATTTTACTTTGCCTTCTTTGATAAGATCTTGTACAGCACCTGCAACATCCTCGATCGGAATTTCAAGATCAACACGATGCTGATAAAACAAATCGATAACATCAACTCGTAATCGCTTTAATGAAGCTTCGCAAACTTGCTTTATATGTTCGGGACGACTATCCAAATCACTCCATTTACCTTCTGCATTTGGTTTCCATCCAAACTTTGTTGCTATTATAACTTGCCCTTTGAAAGGTTCTAATGCTTCACCAACCAATTCTTCATTTGTAAATGGGCCATAAACTTCAGCTGTATCAAAAAAATTAATTCCTTTTTCAACTGCCTTACCAATGAGTGAGATCATTTCTTTTTTATCGGCAGCAGGGCCAAGACCAAAACTCATTCCCATGCAACCCAGGCCAAGAGCTGATACTTCAAGTCCACTGTTTCCTAATTTTCTTTTTTGCATAAATATTTTATTGCTTAGGAGCATACGCTCCACTCTTGATCCATGTGATCCATGCTTTTTTAAATTCTTCATGACTCAACGGTGGAACTGTTCGCCCTTCACCCATGTCCCATCCAGCTTTCACCAAACCATCATCAGCATGTTCAATTAATTGTTGCAAGGTTTTATTTCCGTTAGTTTTTGGGTTTATTAATTGTTTGGCTAATTGACCAGGTGTTTTTCCTTCGAAAACCATTTTCATATTTGCCGGAGGTAAATGCCAGTTAGGATTTCCGGGTGGTTTATTTAAACCTTCGAGATTTGTTGGCTGATGGCAGTTTGAACATTTCATCGCATAAATTCCTTTACCATCTTTGCCTCTTTGCGGGAACATATTATGTAAATGACTATCATCTCCCTGTAATGGAACATCACCTGAAGGATGACAGTTCATACAACGTGGACTCATCAAAACCTTATATACATCCATAAAGGCTTTTACAGATTCAACACTGTCCTTATTGATGATCTCATTCTTTGTATTGCTGATCGCAGGTTCATTTTTAAAACCAAAACTCATGAATACGATCATTGATATAATAACAGCTAAAACACTAATTGTTTTTACAGGAAGTAAATATCGTTCTGTATGTTGCTTCATAATAATTCAATTTAACGGTCTCAGATTTTTTCTATTTTCCTTTTCGTTGTATCTCTGCTGCTAACTGAATGGCTTTACGAATTCTTAGATAAGTACCACAGCGGCAAAGATTACCTGCCATTGCAGAATCAATATCTTTTTCAGTTGGATTTTTATTTTCTCTGAGAAGTACTGCCGCTGACATGATCTGGCCTGCCTGGCAATAACCACATTGAGGAACATCTAATTCGATCCAGGCTTTTTGTAAAGGATGGTCATTTTTTTCTGATAAGCCTTCGATGGTTACAACTTTTTGTCCTACGGCCCTACTCACTTTTGTAACACACGAACGAACTGCTTCGCCATTAAGGTGAACAACACAGGCGCCGCATTGTGCTATACCGCAACCATATTTTGTTCCGACAAGATTTATGGTATCTCTAAGCACCCATAACAAAGGCGTTTCGGGATCTACATCCACGTTGTAGTTTTTCTTATTAATATTTAATGTGATCATAATTGAAATATAAATAATGATGAATATTTTTTAGGCCCGGCTGGTTTTGTTCAATTGTAAAATATATGGTTGCTCATAAAATCGATTGCCTGTGTTTTTATACAATGCATTTGCCACTGCTCCAAATACCGGGGGAAAAGGTGGTTCACCTAATCCCGTTGGATCAAGATCATTCTGCACAAAATGAACGTCGATCTTTTTTGGTGCTTCATGCATTCGTATCATCCTGTATCGATGGAAATTATTTTGTTCTGCAACACCGTCTTTATGAGTTAATCCTCCATAAAGCGCATTGCCGATTCCATCAACAACTGCTCCTTCAATCATATTGATCGCCGCATCAGGATTTATTACAATACCACAATCAACCGCACTGGTAACCTTTTCAACATAAGGTTGCCCATCTCTCATTACCAGGTCCACAACATGGGCCGCATAAGAGTTATGACAGAAATAAGCAGCGACCCCCCGACTGTATTTTTTATTTTCAGGATTGTTCCATCCTGATTTTTCTTTCACCAATTTTAATACTCCGGCGTACCGGTCTGCATCATAATCATTGTTTTTACCAACAGGTTTTTCTTTTGCCCGTTTCAACAATTCTAATCTGAGATCGATTGGATCCTTACCCATTGCTTCAGCCACTTCATCCAGGAAGGATTGCTCTGCGGCCGCATTGAAATTTGATCGTGGAGCTCTGAATGCACCGATCGTTATATTAGATGGTATCTGCCAACCTTCAGCAAGATAATTATCAACTGCACCAGCTGGAAACCTGTTTGCATGAATTGGATGTTCAGGAATGCCGCCGCCTTTAACATGAAATGCAATTAAATTTTTATTTGCATCTAATGCAGCACGATAAGTTGCCGTATACATTGGACGATAAATGCCGTAGGTCATATCATCTTCACGACTGTATACAAGTTTGACAGGAGCTTTGATCTTTTTAGAGATAAGCGCTGCTTCATATATATAATGTCCATAAGCTCTGTTACCAAAGCCTCCACCCATTCGAGTCATCTGGATCTCTATCTTGTCGGCTGGTAAGTTTAAAAGCTTTGCAAGAGTTGGTTCTGACCAACCCGGTGCTTGCAGATTTCCAGCCACTAATGCTTTGTCATCGCTAACATGAGCAAAGAAATTCATTGGCTCCATGCAATTATGTGCCAGGAACGGTGCCGTGTATGTCCGTTCGATAACCCTGGCCGCATTTTTAAAAGCTGTTTCCGGGTCTCCATCTTTTCTTAATTGCTGAGCAGGTTTGCTTGCATACTCTTTCATTTTTGCAAGCTGGGTACTCGTACTTTCAAGTTCTCCAGGAATAATAACTTCCCTTTTTTGCGTTCCTATGATGTTTTTGGTTTCACCCGCAAGCTCCCACTCTACTTTTAATTTTTTACGGGCTTGCATTACTTGCCAGGTAGTGTTACCGACCACAACCAGCAGATCATTGAATGTTCTCGTATCAAAACCTCCTTGTTCGAAACCATCTTCATATAATTTTTGGCTAAACACATGTTTGATGCCAGGCATTTTCAAAGTTTCAGATGCATCAAAAGATTTAAGTTTCAATCCGAAGGCAGGTGGATGTTCGATCATGGCGATCAGCATTCCATCCACTTTATAATCCAATCCAAATAGTGGCTTACCGGTTATGATCTTTACACCCTCTACATTTTTCTGCGAACGTCTTACTACATTAAAATTCTTTACATCTTTTAGCTTTACTCCTTTGGGTATGGAAATTTCTGCAGCTTTTGAGGCAAAGCTGCCATAGGTTCCTGACTTACCACTTTTTTCATGATAAACCATCCCTGCTTTAGTTGTTACTTCTTCCACTGGAACATTCCAGGTTTGTGCTGCGGCTTGCATCAACATATTGCGTGCAGCGGCACCTGCTTCGCGAAGTGGTTTCCAGTACATCCTTACTGAATTGCTTCCACCGGTAAATTGTGGTCCTAATTTTACACTGTCATGTGGTCCCATTTCCACCGTTACATTTTTCCATTCTGCATCTAACTCTTCTGTTACGATCATAGGTAGTGAGGTCATCACGTTTTGCCCAAACTCAGGATTAGGATTAAGGATCTTTATAACATTATCAGGTGTGATCTTAATATACCCGGTTAACTCATACCATTGATCTGGAAGATCAAGTCCACTTACTTTATCTTCCAGATCGAATTTTGCCAAAGCGCTAAAGCTTATCATCAATCCACCTCCGGCAAGTGCTGAAGATTTCAGAAATGATCGCCTGTTAATGGAAGTTTTTTGGTGTGTCATTTTCAGAAATTTATTTTTGAGAACTTTTATCTTTTACGATTGCATTAAAGTTACGAACTTATCAAGCCTCTTATTTTATCAGTTTCAATTTCTCTAACCATTTCTTCGCTTCAGTCTCTGCCTCCTTTGCTTTTTCTACTTTGGTAAGACGAGCCTGCCCATCACTTTCCTTTCCTCCCTTGATTGAAAAGCCGTCTAATATTTTACTTTTTGAACATAATTCTTTTACGGTGTCGAAACTACTTCCAATTCCATATCCATCGTTGGTATTGAACGCACAATAGTTTTTCCACTCAGATCATATTGTTTCAAAAAACTTTTTATTGGCGGCGGTAACTTCATTCCCCAGGTAGGAAACCCTACAAACACTACACCGTAATTTTGAATGCTATCAATTTTTGTTTTTAAAGGGGGTAAATAACCTGTTTCATTTTCCTTTACTACTTGTTCTACTGTAGCCCGATAATTTTCAGGATATGGTTTTTCTAATTCAAGTGCTACCAATGTTCCGCCCACATTTTTATGAATGATCTCTGCAATTGTTTTTGTATTGTTTGTTCGTGACAAATACACGATCAATATTTTGTCAGACTTTATAGTAGAATCCATGCTCGCATTACCATCCTTCATTTGAGATGAAGAACAAGCTGAGATCAAAAGAACAATTGCCAAAAGCATGTGCGTCATAAAAACTTATTTTCTAAATACAAAGTGCTGTGAATTGCAACATATAGATTCGCCAGTTTTATTGTTATTTCATTTTCACTGGCCTCATCAATTTCGAAAAAGTAAGTGAGCCCATCTTCCACTTGCCGTTTTCTTTAATGTACACTTCAGTCACCATAAAAGGATTGGTGACTTCATTTCCACCGACTCCCGCCACCAGGTCAATATCATTTAGCAGGATGGCTGTATTACCAAACATGTTTACTACAACTGAGTAAACTTCGGCTTTCTTATACCAGATGCTGCCGCTTTTAATTGTAGTAAGTTCCTGGGCTTTCCCCCAGGTTCCTCCCATGTGAATGAACATGGATTTTTCATCAAACAACACATTTAAAGAATCTACATTCTTGTCTGCCATCCAATCCCATTTTGTTTTAGAGAGTTTGATGATCTCTTGTTCCTGTGCAGTAGGTGTTTTTGTTTGCTGAGCATCGCATGAATGCACACTCATTATGAATAAACAAAATCCAATAATTGATAGTTTCATCTGTAATTATTTATTTGTTTTACTATTGTATTGCTCATCCGTTACTTTTTCCAACCATACTGTGGCTCCTCTTTGCGCAGGGCTTGTAGCGAGATAAGTAACACCAGCTTCAACTGATGAACCATGCCAATGTTCTACACCGGGAAGACATTTGACAACCTCTCCTTTACTAACTATTCTTTTAGGTTTGCCTCTTTCCTGGTAATAGCCGACACCTTCGGTGATGATCAGAATTTGGCCACCGGGATGATAATGCCAATCCAATTTTTTGCCGGGAGGGAATTTTGCCACGGCTACGTTGAAATTGAAAATGCTATCAGCTCTGGATAATTCAACAAGTGTATTATTTCCCGTGCTACGAACTTCAAGCGGCACCCCATCCCTTGTATAAATGGTTGAATCTTGCGCCACTGCACTTGTAGAAATAGTTGCAAGCAATAAAATCGAATAAAATATTTGTTTCATTATTTTCTTTTTAAGATTTGAAATTATTGATATCAAAGTTCTTTCCATTTCATTGCTAACATGGTATACAGGTTACGGATTCATCTACCAATATTCCTGATATGTATATGCTGTCGCCAAAGTGCTATTTAAATTCGCTAAACAAAATTGTTTCCGGTTTCATGTTACTGCCTGTCAATACGGTATAATCTGCCTCCATCAGTAACAGCATACAGTGCATTATCTATACCCTGCGTAATATCTCGAAAGCGTTGGTTTTCGCCGGCAAGTAACCTTTCTTCACCAACAATTTTGTTGTTGCTATCGATTACCAGGCGAGCAATGTGTCGACCGCTCAGGGCGCCGATAAACAGATTATTCTCCCATTCCGGAATTCGATTGCCTTTGTAAAATGAGATTCCACTTGGCGAGATGACCGGATCCCAATAATATACTGGCTGTTCCATTCCTTCTTTTTGTTGAATACCAGCCCCCATGATCTGACCACTATAATCAATTCCGTAAGTGATAACTGGCCATCCATAATTTGCGCCAGCACGTACTCGATTTATCTCATCACCACCACGCGGCCCCATCTCACTATCCCATAATTCACCAGTTGAAGGATGGATAGCTAAACCTTGGGGATTTCTGTGACCTATGCTGTATAATTCTGGTAATGCACCTGCACCATTAAAAGTTGGATTTCCCGGTGCGGGTTGACCTTCCTTTGTAATATGAACAATCTTACCTAATCCGGTACCAACTGATTGAGCTAAATCTCGAGTGTTAGGCCATGCACGTTCCCCGGTACTTACAAATAGATATCCATTTGCATCGAACAGAATGCGGCCACCATAATGTGCCTCACTATTGTCCGCTGGAGTTGCCCGATAAATTATCGTTGGGTTTTCGATGATGGTTTCATTACTTGAAAGTCTGCCTTTGGCAACTGCCGTCAAATTTCCTGCACTATTTCGTTCAGAAAAAACCCAATAAACCATTTTGTTCGTTGCAAACTGCGGATCGATGCACAAGCCAAGCAATCCTCCCTGACCGCCAGGATTCATAGTCGGAAGTCCAGAAATAGGACCACTTACACTTCCTGTTGTGGTAACAATTCGCAGTTGTCCGCTCTTTTGCGTTATTAATAATCGGCCATCTGGAAGGCTCGTGATACCCCAAGGTGAATTCAACTCTGAGGTGATAACTTTCGCCTCAAACGCGGTCGTAGTTTTGACTCCCGCAATTCTTGTTTGCCCAGTAAATGCGGGCCGGTAATTTGAGTTTGGAGGAAGAGTTTCAACTGGTGTCCCAGGCGCCGATCCCGGAGAATTAGGTTGTTGATCATTAGCGACGTCAATTTTTCCCGAACAATCAATGAGGGAGAAAATGCTCAGGAGAAGAAATAGGTATTTTATGATCTTCATATATTGTTTTTTATTTAGGATGTTCGTTCAAATTGCCAAAACCGCTTTCTTGCTTTGATCTATTTAACTTCAGGTTTTAAATTCCACGTGATTGTATGCGATCCCTCTTCTTAAACGCCTTTTCAACCACATTAAATCTTGCTTTCCGCGGATCGGGCTTGCCGACTGCTTTTCCATTTAGATCAACATCAAGTATCTGTTCTTTTTGAGTATCATAAAGAGGCCAAACCGGAAGACCTTTACCGTTAGGGTTACCAGTTTTTGCGAAGTTTGCCCAATATGTGTTCATGATCCTCGCTAATTCTTTCTCTTCAGGTGTTGCTTCACCAGGGTTTCCCCATCGTGCATTGAGAGTACTAAATACAAACGACACCTCAGATCCGTGACCGGCGCCATACCGGGACCGTTCACGCATTGGTAATGGAACATAACCGAATTGAAACATATAGGTTGGAGCCCGTTTAGCTACAAAAGATCTCGCTGTCATTCGTGCTGGCTCACCCCACACCCAATCCGTATTAAACTTTGTGATCACTTCAGGAAATTCTTTATTACCGTCGGGATCGAACGCAGCTTTAGCCTCAGTTTCCAATTCACCAAAAGTTGAAAACAACGCTTGCTTTGAAGTGGCATTACTTACAAAAGGGCCACCTATTTCAGCACTACAATTACCAATGATGAGCGGAACATTTGCTTGCCTGCCTGACTTGTATGCACTCTCTGCTGTTTCTATTACCAGTTTACCATCGAGGATCGGACCTGAATATATTCTACCAAATGAACTATCGTTTTCCTGGCCACCATCTACAATTTCTTCCACTCTCAGGGAACGAAGCTTATTCAATGCGGCTGCATCGATGCCTTCAATCTTATGTTTACGTGCAAAGTTTATCCCAATTGTTTCTGCTGAAACAGCATATAACGGATCAGCATTTTCTTTACGTATCGGCCTACCGGTAAGAACACCATCGCGACCACCACCAGATTCACTGATAGCTTTATGAAACAATCCTTTTGCAGCTGGTATTGTCAAAAGTGAATGGACTGAAACTCCACCTGCTGAAAAACCGAAAATAGTTACGTTATCAGGATCACCTCCAAAAGCTGCAATGTTTTCCTTGATCCACTTCAGTGCAGCGATCTGATCCATGTAAGCGTAGCTGCCTTTGAATTCTTCCGGATGTTCTTTACTTAATGCAGGATGCGCAAAATGACCGAGGCGGCCAAGTCTGTAATTGATAGTTGTCAGCACGACGCCTTGCTTGGCAAATGCATCACCTGCTGAGCCGGGGCCGGAGCCACTACCCCCGGTGAAACCGCCTCCGTGTACCCAAACCATTACAGGCAATTTTGAATTTTTCGTAGCAGAAGCCGGTACCCATACGTTTAAAAAAAGACAATCCTCTGATTGTGTTGCTGTAGAACCCGGCCAGGCTCGCTGTGGACAATCAGCACAAAATTTGTTTGCATCACGAACTCCCTGCCATGCTTTCGCAGGTTGCGTTGGTCGCCAACGATATTCACCGATTGGCGCTGCTGCATATGGAATCCCTTTGAAACTGGAGACGTTGCCAACAGTAATTCCACGTAAAGTTCCAGAGTTAGTTTGTACAAGTGGACCAGGGATTGTGTCTTTCTGCGCATTCAACACAAACGATATAAACAATGTAAATGCAAAGAATAATTTTTTCATTATGACAATTTTTATCCGTTGATTGTAAAGGTCTTTGCATTTATATGGTCATAGGTATACAGATTACGGATTCATCTACCATTTTTACTGATTAACAAATTGCCTCGATTACTCGTTTGATCGAAAGATTATCTTTACATCACAAAATTGAAACATGGAAAAGGTGTTTAAGTTTGATGCCGTTGCAGAGTACAATGCGTTGAATGAACATGAAACATTACACCCATTGGTAACTGTAATTGATTTTTCAAGATCCAAACCCTGGTCCTGGCCCGGTGGTGACAGCAAATCGATAAAAGTTAACTATGGCCTGTACTGCATTTTTTTGAAAGAGATCAAATGCGGAGATTTAAAGTATGGTTGTAACTACTACGATTACCAGGAAGGTTCCTTGGTTTTTATTTCGCCGGGACAAATAATAGAAGTAGAAAAGTTCGGACAAAACTTTCAACCAAAAGGATATGCGCTGCTTTTTCATCCTGACCTGATACATGGCACCTCTCTTGGCCGGCATATTCACGATTACAGTTTTTTTAGTTATCAATCGAATGAAGCACTTCATTTATCAGAACGTGAAAGAAAAACTTTTTTGGATTGTTTATCGAAAATTGAATATGAATTGGGACATGCTGTTGATAAGCATAGTAAAAAACTGATCGTATCGAATATTGAAATGTTGCTGAACTACTGTGTTCGTTTTTACGATCGTCAATTTATCACCCGGGATAATGTACATAAAGGAATTTTAGAAAGATTTGAGAACTTGTTGAACGATTATTATCAATCTGACAAACCACAAACTATTGGTTTGCCTTCAGTGGCATATAGTGCAAATGAATTGAATTTATCAGCAAGCTATTTCGGTGATCTTATAAAAAAAGAAACAGGCAAGACTGCACAAGAGTATATACAATCCAAACTTATCGATGTAGCTAAAGAAAAAATCTTTGACCAAAGCAAATCAGTAAGTGAGATCGCTTATGAATTAGGATTTAAATATCCGCAACACTTTACACGGCTCTTCAAACAAAAAGTGGGCTATACGCCGAATGAATACAGGTCACTGAATTAATCAGGGACAGACGCCAGTCTGAAATCTTTAACTTTGCAAAATGACATTGTTCAAAGATTTTGAATCTTTTAATAAATATATAGGTCAGCCACCACCTTTGGACAGCGACATTGATATTGGTTATTACGACGTTTCCAATCTGCGATTAAAATCTGAACCAGTATCGGTTGACTTTTACCGCATTTCCATTAAAAGCAATTTCATCGACAAATCTGCTTCTGACTTTGACACTAACAATCCCAAACCTATAACAGCAGTTTTCTTTAACAGCCCTGGACGTCCCAATGGATGGGATGTAGAACCAACATACAACGGAATGTATTTGCAGATTTCTAAGAAACTGATTGAAGAAAATCGCTTTCTATTCAAAAACTACCTTGACTATGGCGAACACGACGCATTGCATTTAACAGAAAAAGAAGAGCAGGAAATAAGAACCATTTTTGAACTGATGCTAAAATATTACGACAGCAGAAAGGAAAATTTTTCAGTCTTACTTTCTTATGTTCATGTATTAATTTCATTGGTTGAAGCATTTTACAAAAGACAGTTTTCATCAGATCCTGTACAATACAGCCCGATAGTATCCGGGTTTCAACAACTACTGGTAAATTATTACGATCAACCGGTTACTCAAATTCCCACCGTTCAATTTTTTGCAGATAAATTAGGTTTGACAGCAAACTATTTAGGCGACATTATCAAACACTTCACAAAAAAGTCAGCGCTGGAAAACATTCACGAGTTTGTGATCAGGAAAGCAAAAGAAATGCTTGAGAAACGAAGTGATCTGAACAATACGGAAATAGCGTATGAACTTGGCTTTGAATATCCCAATTACTTTGCTAAGTTTTTCAAGAAACAAGTTAATCTAACTCCTAAAGAATACAGGCTGCAGGTGGCCGACAAAGACTTAAATTATCAACGCCTTTAAAAAGCATTTGTTATCAGTAATTTGTTTCCTTCTTTTTGGTAGTTTCTACCCTTCTGCTGTGTGGGTGCTTTCTAATTTTGCCTTATCAAACCAATACGTTAAATCAAAAGAAATGGCAGAAACAAAAAAAGCATTACTCATCAATGCACATTTAACTTACCCTAACTGGACAGAAGGAAAATTAAATGACTCATTTTATCAAATTGCAAAAGATTTTTTTGCAACTCAATCCTTTGAGGTTTTAGAAACAATTATCGAAGACGGTTATGATCCTCAAGAAGAAGAGAAAAAACATTTAGAAGCTGATATTGTTATTTTACAAATGCCTGTAAACTGGTTCGGCGCACCATGGATATACAAAAAGTATGTTGACGAGGTATTCAATAGCGGATTATTTAGCAAATCATTTTTAACAGGTGACGGAAGAACAAAGGAAGACCCAACAAAACAATACGGAACAGGCGGAAATCTGCAAGGGAAAAAATTTATGATTTGTGCTACCTGGAATGCGCCAGCCGAGGCGTTTGACAATCCTTCTCAACAAATGATGCAGGGTAAAAGTGCAGCAGACCTTTTTCTTAATGTTACAAGTAACTACCGGTTTTGTGGCTATGAAATTATGGATAGCTATAACTGCTTTGACATATTCAGACGTGACGACATAGCGAAAGACCTTGAAAGTTATCCTGAGCATTTAGAGAAAACTTTCAATTTGCAAACGCATTTTTTACAACCTCAGCTTCAGGTAGCTTAAAACTAAAAACAAAGGAGAATAATAATGGATAACAATAATTCAAGAAGAAAATTTATTCAGCAGTCTGCTGTGATCGGTACTGGAATAATGCTTACAGGCTTAGCCTCTTGCTCAGAACGTCCTAAAGACACCGACAATCAAGACAACAAAGAACTTGATAAACAAAAAACCGAAATGAAAAAAAGAAAACTTGGAAACTTAGAAGTTTCAGCGTTGGGAGCCGGATGTATGAGCATTAGCGCCAACTATGGCCCTCCTGCCGACAAGAATCAGGGCATTAAAACAATTCGTGAAGCTTATGAGAAAGGCGTAACATTTTTTGACACAGCCGAAGTTTACGGACCGTTTACAAATGAGGAACTCGTTGGAGAAGCACTTGCACCTTTTCGTGATAAAATTGTTATCGCAACCAAATTTGGTTTTGATATGGAAGCAGGTGGCAGTCTTAATAGTCAACCAGCACATATCAGGAAAGTGGTTGAGCAATCACTTAAACGTCTTAAAACCGACCGCATAGATCTATATTATCAACATCGGGTTGATCCGAAAGTGCCAATAGAAGATGTGGCTGGTGTAATTAAAGAGTTAATCAAAGAAGGAAAGGTGTTGCATTTTGGGCTTTCTGAGGCAAGTGCAAAAACAATTCGTAAAGCACAAACTGTTCAACCTGTTACGGCAGTTCAAACAGAATACTCAATTATGGAAAGAGATATAGAAAAAAATGCCGTGCTTAATACTTGTGAAGAATTGGGAATTGGTTTTGTTCCCTGGGGTCCTGTTGGAATGGGTTATTTGACTGGCAAAATAAATACTCAAACTAAACTTGATCCTAAATCAGACCTTCGTTCAGGCTTCGATCGCTTTTCTCCTGAGAATATTGCAGCGAATATGCCGATAGTTCATTTGCTGAAACAGTTTGCAGAAAAGAAAAATGCAACCCCTTCTCAAATTGCACTTGCCTGGTTGATGGCACAGAAACCATTTATTGTTCCAATTCCAGGAACTCGAAATATGGAACACCTGCATGAAAACTTAGGAGCAATTCATGTTGAGTTGACGCCTGCCGATATTCTTGAGCTTGACACTGCCTCTTCTAAAATAATAATTCGCGGTGGACGAATGAATGCAATGCAAATGCAGGTGGTTGACAAATAAAAAAAACGGTAGCAAAAAAATTCAGTTAGTCAAATTGCTAATGAATTAGGATTTAAATATCCGCAGCATTTTATCCATTTATTTAAACAACGGGTTGGCCAATCTCCCAATGAATACAGATCGCTTAATTAATCATTCCTTAATAATAAACGAAGACTCATTAATTTTACGAGTGCATCAATAAGTGCACTCTGAATGAAAGAAAATCTATCCGAAGCTTCTGTTGAACCATTGCTGGATTATTTTACCCGGCTGATCCCTTTGAACAAAGAAGAGAAAGAACTGGTAATTCAAAAGTTCCATCCACGGCTTTATCGTAAAAAACAATATGTTCTGCAGGAAGGAGATGTATGCAGACAAATGAATTTTGTGGTGAGAGGTTGTTTGCGTATGTATAAAATAGATGATAAAGGGGGCTCGCATATACTTCAGTTTGCTGCAGAGAATAACTGGATCACTGATCTTGGTAGTTTTTACAGTGAAAAACCATCTGAATTAACAATCGATGCATTGGAAGACACGATGGTATTAAAGATAACACATGATGATCTCATCACCATTTATACACAGGCTCCAAAATTCCATCGCATTTTCAGGGTACTTATTGAAAACAGTTATGTAAGTATTCAAAAACGTTTATTGCAAACGATAAGCTCTACAGCCGAAGATCGATATCAATATTTTATTGATACTTATCCGCATCTTGTCAATCGTCTTCCGCAAACACAGATCGCTTCTTTCTTAGGGATCACACCAGAGTTTCTTAGCCGCTTACGCAACAAGAGATCAAAGTCTTAATCTACATCAAGACCATTTCTTAATACAGTTCATTGGACAACCCTCTTGTTCTGATGGAAATTTGTATTCATAAATCATTCATCACAATTAAAAAATTATGAATACAAAATCAAAAGTTGCTGTTATCGGATTGGGTAATATCGGAATAGCCATCGCTACTAATCTTGTAAAAGGAAATCGTACAGTTATTATTGCAGACAGAACGATCGAAAAAGCAAAGACTCTTTCTCAAAAGTTGGGAAGCCTGGCGCAACCTATGGACATTGCTTCAGCTATCAAAGAATCGGATATCATTGTCTTTGCTGTTTGGTTTAATGCAACTAAAGAATTGCTACATCAATATGCAACAGAACTGGAGGGAAAAATAATTGTTGATCCTTCTAATCCTATTGCACCAGATGAAAAAGGTGGATTCAAAAAAATAATTGGCGAAAATGAATCAGCAGGTGAGATCATTTCGGAGTTGCTTTCGAAGAATATGAAACTGGCAAAGGCATTAGGAACATTGGGTGTTGCTTCATTAACAAGTGCAGCTTTTCAAACACCAGTTAATGTTTTATTCTATGCTACAGATGATGCAAGCATCAATACAGGTATCGAACAATTAATTCGTGACAATGGTTTTGAACCTGTACGTGTCGGTGGCATTGATCAATCTATTCGCCTCGAAGTATTTGGTGACCTCCATGAGTTTGGTGCGTTGGGCAAGACAGTTACAATAGAAGAAGCGAAAGAAAAGCTTAACCTATCTGAACAATTTGCTGGTTAAATAAGTAAACTTTCCCAATAAAATAATTTAAAAATTATGATAAAGACATATAGCACAACCTTACTATTAATCCTTTGCGCCTTTGCTACGTTTGGTCAAAAATTAAAACTGAAGAACCAGGAGTTTGAATTACGAAATGTTACGGGTTCTATAATCAATTTCCAGGGCAAAAATGTTTTGAAAATTGAGAGGGATTTAAAAGCAATTCCTTTCGATGTTAATCGTCTTGAGGCAACGGTTGATGAACCTCATTATGCACGTCTTGTTGGTTTGGAGGATTTTGAAAACGGAACCATAGAAGTCAAAATGTATAGCCAATTACAGAACCCCGCACCTTACC
>Ga0193738_1000016_pt1 | contig 131026 bp, 120 predicted proteins | sample L2a1metaG_FD_144927 | JGI IMG/M metagenome (GOLD analysis project Ga0193738, IMG submission 144927) | Soil microbial communities from a riparian zone of the East river system, Colorado, United States - L2a1 | ecosystem: Environmental > Terrestrial > Soil > Riparian zone | place: USA: East... | reverse complement strand
CTGCGGTCTGAAACGATTCTACCAGGTTGCCGATATTCTCAGCAAAGATTTTCATATTGATTTTCGTCAGAAGGAAGACGACTTCGACAGTATCGACTGGGCTTTCAATTTTCATGGCAACTCTCTTACGCTGCATTACAACATTTATACCGGCGTTTCTCTTTATCCAACACATACAAAGAATGCAAGGAAAAATGAGAATAAAGCTGTTGTAGAGCTTGCTAATGTAATAGAAGGAAAACTAATCAATATCGACCTGAAGAGAAAGACTGCCTGAGGATCTCATCAACCAGTTTGAATAATCACTGACCTTGTGCCAGCGAGTAAGCTTTTTTATCACCCCACATATTCAGGAGTTCGAAAGAACATATTTTAAAATTCCCGCTAAGGCTAACATAGAGCCCGATAATATCCTGTTGAAAAAGCGGTTCTCCATCCAGTGATTCAAACCGGGCATTATATTGATTGACAAGATTGGTAAACACTGAACCGGTAGGCCATACTTGTGTACCGCGATTACTGATACTAACCAATTTGAATTTCACTCCAGCATGACGTTCACATTTTTTTGCGATCACCAATGGCTGCTCTTCGCTTTCAATAAACATATCAACACCAATAATTTTTTCTTTGCTCATTTCTTCTGAAACAAGCATCGGGTTTTTTTCCAGTTTAAAATGAGTAGGCGTTGCCGGCATATTTGGTAACATCGGCTTTGCTCCTACTGAAGGTTCTTTTCCAAAGTTTTTAATGATAGCATCGGCAAACTGAGTGGTATTTACAGATGGAATTGATTTGTCACCGAAATCACCAGTGTGTACTCCATTTTCTAAAGTATACAACAAAGCATTTTCAATGACAGCCGCATTCTCCATCATACCAAGATGACGAAGCATTGTAATACCGCTAAGTAAAAGTGCAGTTGGATTAGCAATATTTTTTCCTGCAATATCCGGCGCTGTACCATGTACTGCTTCGAAAATGCATATATGGTCTCCAATATTTGCCGAAGGCGCAAAACCTAAACCACCAACAAGTCCGGCGCAAAGATCTGAAACGATATCGCCCTGCAGATTCGTGAGCACAACTACATCAAATGTATCAGGTCTCGTTACCAATTTCATACAGAGATCATCCACAATCACGTCATCGGCTTTTAACTGAGGATATTCTTTGGCTACCTCATAGAAACATTCAAGAAAAAGTCCATCAGTAATTTTCATGATGTTGGCCTTGTGGCTGCATGTTATTCGCCTTGCATTTTTCTTTTTTGCCATTTCAAAAGCATAGCGAATAACCTGCAAACTTCCTGGCCTTGTGATAAAGCGGCGACTCAACGCAACATCATGCGTAAGCATATGTTCTATTCCGCCATAAGTATCTTCTATATTTTCTCTTACAATTGTAACGTCAATTGGTATTCCTGCTTTGCTAAAAACTGTATCAACTCCGTGCAGTGTTTGAAAAACTCGTTTATTGGCGTATGTATTCCATGTTTTGCGTGCAGTTACATTTACACTCTTTACTCCTTTACCTTTTGGAGTTTCCATGGGACCTTTAAATAAGATGCCGAAATTTTCTATTGTTTGCTTAGCCTCAGGCGTCATGCCATTTGAAAAACCCTTATCAAAAACCCATTTGCCCATATCCACATATTCATATTCAATCGGGACTTTGTTTGCATTAAAAATTTTCAGCACTACTTCCATTATTTCGGGGCCGATCCCATCGCCTTTTGCTACAGCTATTTTCATATTCAATCAGTATTTTTTAAAGGTCACTTTTGTGCCTCAAAATTAGGGTAACTATATATCCGCTGTGAATTAAATCATAGGCAGCGGACGATTATTTTTATTTACTTTTACTAAAACAAAAAAGAACCTGATGGTAAGTTTGATCTCAGAGGGTGTGGAAGTGAGTGTAGAAACATTCTACCAGCAGGACTATAGCAACCCTATGCAGTCTGAGTATATGTTTGCTTACCGCATCGCCATCGAAAATCATAACTCTTTCCCCGTAAAACTTCATCGCAGGCATTGGTACATATTTGACAGTACCGGCGCCACCCGTGAAGTGGAAGGCGAAGGTGTTGTAGGTGTTCAACCTGTTTTATCTCCCGGTGAAAAATATCAATATGTAAGCGGTTGCAATCTGCGAACAGAAATGGGAAGAATGCATGGCACTTATCAAATGGAAAATCTCAATAATAAAAAGTTTTTTGACGTTAATATCCCTGCTTTTGAGATGTTTGTTCCTTTTAAGAACAATTAACTATTTAGGCTTATACTTCGCCTCTTCCAAAATTTTTCTTGCATCCATTTTCAAAAAATCACTAACACTCATTGATGAATTTTTATTTGCAAATTTTTTTACAATTTGCCAGCCTATCCATTGACCGATATTACCCGGAGAAGATGGACCTAATGATTGAGTAAAGGGAGCTTCTCCAATATAATTTTGTATTGCCATCGGGTCCTTTGTATAAAGGTCTTTTTGAGTAACAATAATATCATTCCAAATTAATCCTTCATTTGCTTCACACCAATCTAATTGCTGTTTCGTAAACCCTGTTTTGAGTGAGTCAGCGGTTGCAGGTAAAAATTTATCCAACAGCCACCATTGCTTTCCTTTTTCGATCATTTGTTCTACTAATCCTTTGGCTCCGCTTCTATCAGGATAAATATCCTCAACCACTGCCTTCATACAATTAACAACTATGTATTGCGGCTCAAATCTTCTCGAGATATAAGCGGGAAAAAGTTGCTGCGCTTCCATGCTTTGGTATGCAGGAAAATCTTTGCCTCCAAATTGATGCAAGCCAACTGCAATACCTGATCCTGTTAACGCTACTCCCGGCGCATCAAGCGGCCCTAGAAATAAAATTATTTTCGATGTTTTATGATCGGGAAAATAGTACTTCACATATTGAAAAGCCTTTTGAATATCTTTTTGTAACCAGCTAACATTGCTGTATTCTTTGCTTAGACTTTGGTACATTGATGAATAACCACGAATAAAAAATTTAGAAACGTCCAAAGTAGTTTTATTTGTATCCGAACCCGAAACGCCAAGAACCTGTTGCATGAAATCTGTATAAAAATCAGGATGCTCCTTCATTAATTCCTTCAAGCCAACAGCAGTATTGTTTGTATCAATGCTAAAAAAACTTTTATCGAATCTTTCAATTGGAATATCAATTTTTATTTTGGATACATCCGGGCCTTTGCTGTCAGTGCAGCCAATAAAAAAAATTGAGAGCAGAAAAAATAAGGTGCTTATTTTCATAGAAATGATAAACGATAGTTGTTATTGTATGTTGCGTACGAAGATAATGGAAAGAAAATTTTAACCTCTTTAGTAACCGGCGTCGTAAATTTGCCTTATGAAGATCGCCTTAGCGCAACAGAACTATCATATTGGTAATTTTGAAGACAACACCCGCAAGATCATTGAAGGAATAAAAAAGGGCAAAGAGCAAGGGGCTGACCTTGTTGTGTTTTCAGAGCTATGCGTTTGCGGTTATGCTCCCGGTGATTTCCTGGAATTCCCTGATTTTATTAATAAATGTTATGAAACGATCGACCTGATAAAGGAACATGCCGATACAATTGGTGTATTGATCGGTTCGCCATCACGTAATCTACAAAAGGAGGGCAAAGATCTTTTCAATGCCGTTTTTCTCCTCCATGAAAAAGAAATAAAAGGCGAGATCCATAAAACACTTTTACCAAACTATGATGTGTTTGATGAGTATCGCTATTTTGAACCGGCTTATGATTGGAAAGTTCTTGAGTTCAAAGGAAAAAAATTAGCAGTAACAATTTGTGAGGACATCTGGAATATGGGTGACAATCCTTTGTATCGTATCACCCCGATGGAAAAATTGATGGCTCACGATCCTGATGTGATGATCAACCTATCTGCGTCTCCATACAATTATGCCCAGGATATTGTTCGCAACAGTATTATTAAAGCACATACATTAAAATACAAACTGCCAATGCTTTATTGCAACGCCATAGGTTCTCATACTGAACTTATTTTCGATGGTGGCAGTCTTGTTTATGATATTAATGGGAAGCAGGTAAAAGAGATGAAATATTTTGAAGAGGATTTTCAACTATTTGACCTGGATCAGCTATTAAAGAAAGATGATTCTGTAAAACATCCACCAGGAGAAAAATATTTTTATTCCGCCAAAGAAGTAGGTACTGGCGAGGATATTCTGGCCTATTTAACCAATGATAAAAATATCGATGAGATCTATCATGCATTAGTTCTTGGGATAAGAGATTATTTCAAAAAAATGGGGTTCAGCAAAGCTATTCTTGGGGCCAGTGGTGGAATTGACAGTGCTGTAACTCAAGTGCTGGCAGTTCATGCATTGGGTAAAGAAAATGTAAGTGTTCTTTTAATGCCTTCGCAATTTTCATCTTCTCATTCTGTGGACGATGCAGAACAATTAAGTAAGAATCTCGGTAGCCAGCATAATATTATACCGATCAAAAATATTTTTGAAAGTTTTCTTACAGAATTAAAGCCTGTTTATAAAAATCTGCCATTCGGATTGGCTGAAGAAAATATCCAGGCAAGAACAAGAGGTAATTTGTTGATGGCAGTCGCCAATAAGTTTGGATATATTTTATTGAATACATCTAATAAAAGTGAATTAGCTACAGGTTATGGCACCTTATATGGAGATATGGCTGGTGGTCTTAGCGTATTAGGTGATGTTTATAAAATGCAAGTGTATGCTTTGGCAAAATATATAAATCGTGGAAAAGAAATTATCCCTGTAAATATCATCAACAAAGCTCCTTCTGCTGAATTAAGACCCGATCAAAAAGACAGCGACAGCCTTCCGGAATATGACACCCTGGATAGAGTTTTATATGAATATATTGAACTACGCAACGGACCGAAAGAGATAAAAGCAAAAGGATATGATTCTGCGCTTGTTGACAGAATTTTGAAATTGGTTAATACCAATGAATATAAACGAAAACAGTTTTGCCCGATCCTTCGCATCAGTTGCAAAGCATTTGGCGTTGGAAGAAGACTGCCTGTAGTTGGTAAATATCTGTCCTGAACTTTTAATGTATAAATGTTACTGTTACAGTCCCAATCGGCGGATAATTTTGTGATACAACTAATTGTGTTTCGCTTAAACTTACCACAGTAAAATCGTTACTGCCGCCGGGAATTAACACAGTGGAAATATGAAGTATAGTCTCATTGCTTGCAAAATTCCATGTAAAAGAGCCAGCAGTTGTTGGTGAGCAAATGATTGTCCCTTCATTTATACTGCCTGTTAGGCTTGCAGAAAATGTTATTATATTATCCTTAAAACAAGCTAACTGGGGAGCACTAGAAACGTCGGTAGAGCCAGCGAAAGCGGTACTGAATTTCCATGATGCTTTTGTTATGAGTTCTGTTTTTGTAGGTGGTGGCGGCGGTGCCGGGGTCTCGTTTTTATCACAACTAGTAAAAAGTAATGCTGTAAAACAAAATACTGTAGCAAGGATAAGTTTATTCATAGTGCTGAATTTAGCGTTAAAAATAGTCAAAGTTTTTGGGCTTTAAAAGCCATATATATAGTATTAGTAAATAACGTATACAAGCCTTATAAATTTTACGCAACAGTCATTTTGTTGCTATCTTTCCCCCGAATCCCTGCCCGCAAGCAGGTTTATAATACTCTTAATCGAGGTTTGATGAAGGCACTTGTTTACAAATCCACTGGAAGCTGGTACACGGTCAAGGATCATGCCGGGAGAATATATAATGCCCGCATTAAAGGGATCTTTAAAATCGATGGGATAACCTCTACCAACCCGGTAGCCGTTGGCGACGAAGTGGATATTGAACTTGAAAGTGAAATAGAAAATACCGCTATCATTAATGAAATTCTCCCCCGCAGAAATTATGTGAACCGGCAATCACCAAGGCACAAATACCAACATCATATTATTGCTGCCAATCTTGATCAGTCTGTTCTATTTGCTACTTTAAAAGAACCCCGAACATCGCAAGGATTTATTGATCGGTTTCTTGTTGCCTGTGAAATGTATCATGTACCGGCAGCAATTGTTTTTAATAAGGCCGACCTCCACAAGAAAAAGGAAGATGAAAAATTTTTTGAATGGAAACAGATGTATGAAGAAATAGGCTATAAAACTTTTCTTGTAAGCGTTGAAAAAGGAATGGGAGTTGAAACAGTGCAAGATCTCTTAAAAGATAAAATATCACTATTGAGTGGGCATAGCGGCGTGGGCAAATCATCTTTTATCAATATTATTTGCCCACAATTGGAACTTAAAACACAGGATGTAAGCGGATGGAGTGGCAAAGGTTTGCACACGACAACCTTTGCAGAAATGTTTGATCTTCCCTTTGGCGGAAAAATAATTGACACACCGGGAATGAGGGAATTTGGTTTAGTTGATATTTTAAAACAAGAACTGTCACATTATTTTCCAGAGATGAGAAGCAGAATTAATGATTGCCAGTTCAACAACTGCCAGCATATTAACGAACCGAACTGTGCTATAAAAAAAGCTGTAGAAGAAGAAGAAATAAATGTTGACCGCTATATCAGCTATTGTACTATTCTTGATTCTATCGAAGAAAGAAAGTATTAATTTTAAGCATGGCAAAAACAGTTTTTAAATACTCCAATGGTGAGGTAACTATTGTATGGCAGCCGGAGCTTTGTATTCATTCCGGCAGATGTGTCCGCGGTTTGCCAGAAGTTTTTAAGCCAAAAGAAAAGCCATGGATAACGCCGGAAGGATCGACTACAGAAAAAATGATTCAACAGGTTAAAAAATGCCCGAGTGGAGCTTTGACTTATGTCATTGAATCAGTGTAAGCAGAATAATTGGCTAGTAACGGGCTAAAATGGCAAAGGGTAAAACTATATTTCATTATAAAAAATTTTAATAATGAAAAGATGGATAATGCTACTAGTAATTGCCGCGCTGGCAAAGGATTCATTTCCGCAACTTAATTTCCAGAATATTTCTTTTGAACAGGCGATTCTTAAATCAAACCAAACGGGAAAATTTATTTTTATACAGGTTGAATCGGCAATCTGTATAAAATGTAATGAAGTGGCTGAAAAAAGCTTTCAGAATAAAGAACTTTCAGAGCAGCTAGAAAATACATTTATCTGTATAAAAATTACTTCATTGCACCCGGACAGAGACCAGGTAGAGTCGCTTTACAATATAAAAAATGGATTTGGAAGTCTTTTTGTTGCTAACGACAAATCGCTCATTCATTCATTTCCCATGACCACCACTTTAGCAGCTGAATACAAAAAACAAATTGATATATTTTTTGATAAGGCCGGCGAAAGCATGAAAATAACAGAGCTTGAAAAGGAATACAATAGTGGCAATAAAAGCATAGGTATTATAGAGTTGCTTCTTTTAAAAAGAAAATCATTGAACCTGGAGACTGAATTATTACTTGATGAATATGTAACTCTTCTGCCTGAAGATTCCTTAAAATCAGAAAACACCCTGCTTTTTATTGCTCAAATGGCTCCTGTAATTGGAACTAAAGCTGATAACCAGTTAAGAAAAAATTTAAATGCTTTTAATAAAGCATGGTATAGTATGCCCCTGGAACAAAGGGTTAATATTAATAACAGGATAATTTATAAGTCAATGAAAAAAGCTATTGAAGAAAAAAACGAATCGCTTGCATATCGGGTTGCAACTTTTGCCCGAAACACAAATGATAAAAACACTCAGGCAGGCATTAAGGCTTTTGACATGAATATGCTTAATTATTACAGAGAAACGAATGATACAATAAATTACCTGGCAAGAGCAATTTATTATTATGACAATTACTATATGATCGTTAATGCTGATTCCGTTAAAAGAATAGATTCGTTAAGGCAAAATCCGCAATCTCTGACTGTCGCAACAGATGCAATGAGTACAAAAAAAATGATTACTTATGCACCCATAGGACAAACCTTTACCCGGGAGCTTAATAACGGTGCCTGGAGTTTTTACAAAATGACCAGTGATTTACTGCATTTAAAAAAAGCGTTGCAATGGTCCAAACGGGCTAATGATTTTTTTAATAGTCCTGAAGCGATGGATACTTATGCCCGCCTATTGTATAGAACCGGTAGTCTGCAGGAAGCTATTGACTGGGAAACCAAAGCAATAGATCTAAGAAAAAAGCAAGGTTATAATACGAAAGAATATGAAACAATTTTAGAAAGCATGAAAAAAAAGGACAGGATCGATTAATACTAATTTCTCACAGCTCATAAAAAATACCCGATTGATGCATAGAATTATTATGCAAGAAGAGGAAATATAAAACTGAATAGAAATCTAAACTTTTTTTACATTCTTATACCCATTCTTTCCAAACCATTGCATCACTTTTTCTCTTTGATCTCCCTGTATAATTATTTCACCATCTTTTGCAGATCCGCCGGTTCCGCAAAATGATTTTAATTTTTTTCCCAGGTCCTCAAGATCTTCTTCTTTGCCAATAAAGCCTTCCACCAATGTCACAGCCTTGCCTGCCCTGTGTTTTGTATCTAATCTTACTTTTAGCTTTTGCTGGGTCGGTAATAATGTTTCATCAGAATGATGTTCTTCTTCGAATTTAAAATTGGGATCTGTGCTAAATACAAATCCACGGCTATCAGGTTTATTCTTTTTGCTCATTGTTTAAATTATTACTGCTTTCAAACTAAGATCGAGGCTCCTTGCCTGGTGTATCAATGCCCCCACACTTACATAGTCAACTCCTGTCGCTGCATAATCTTCAATATTATCAAGGTTAATTCCTCCACTTGCTTCCGTTTCAAACCCGATAGCAATCGGGTCTTCACCAATTAATTTCAATGCTTCTGTAATTTGTTCCGGCGTAAAATTATCCAGCATGATCCGTGACACTTTTCCTTTTCCTACAGCAATCACATTTTGAACCTCTTCAAGATTTCTTGTTTCTATTTCAATCTTAAGATCCAGGTTGTTTTTCTGTAAATATTTCCAGGCTTCATTGATCGCATTTTCAATTCCTCCACAATAAGCAATATGATTATCCTTCAGCATGATCATATCATATAACCCGAAACGATGATTGACCCCACCTCCTATTTTCACAGCTTCCTTTTCTAATAGTCTAAAGTTTGGCGTTGTTTTTCTTGTATCAAGCAATTTTGTTTTGTGCCCATATAACCGGTCAACATATTGCCGGGTCAATGTTGCGATCCCACTCATTCGTTGCATGCAATTCAACACAAGTCTTTCACATTGTAAGATGGTATGAACAGATGCTTCTACTTCAAAAGCCATTTCTCCGGCTTTCATCATTTCTCCATCTTTTTTTAATGTCGTAAAGACTACCCCGGAGTCTTTGTATTGAAAGATCTTTTCTGCTACTTCAACTCCGGCAAGTATGCCATCCTGTTTTATTTTTAGAATAGCCTTTCCCCTGGCATTCTTAGGTATGCAACTTAAAGTTGAATGATCTCCTTCGCCAACATCTTCTGTAAGCGCCTCATCGATCAAATGATAAAATTGTTTATTGAATTCCATTGTCCAAAACTAAAAAAGCCCCGCCACAAATGGGCAGGGCTTTAAAAATTTATCCAGGGTTTTATAATTGTTGGATTCGAATATCCTGTATTACTTGTTTGTTGCCTTTTAACCGCATATATACTGTAGTACGATAACTTCCGTTTTTTGTTTGAAGTGTACCAATGCAATAATCACCGTTATCATTATTGCCCTTATGTTTTACATCAAAGTTTTTTACTCCGCTATTGGTAAAAAAATCTTTGATAATAAGTTCGCCCTGGCTCTTACTATAGTTACTGCTTTTATCAGGCATTGTAATGTCAACATAACTATCAAAATACTTCGTAATACCTGAAGCATTCCCGCTTTTCATAGCGGAGATCACATCATCTATTCCTGCCTGTGCGAAGGAAGAAATTGCGATAAAAAAAATAGGTAATAAGAGTAACGTTCTTTTCATTTTATTTAAGTTTTCATAGTAGGTTAATCGAAAAACATGCCACAGTCCGGTATAACATTTTTCAAAGGCTAAGTTACTACATGTCAATGGGATTACAGAGCGGTTACGTTAAAACACTTAGCTTTGTTGCCATTTTTACCTTGAAAATGAACGCATTTCTCATTGTTAAATTTCTATAATGGCAGCAAAAAAAGTAATTCTGATCATAATGGACGGATGGGGGCTCGGAAAGGTGGCATCGGCGGATGCAATTCAAAATGCCAAAACGCCATTTGTTTCCTCACTTTATTCAAAGTACCCAAATACAACATTAATAACCTGCGGAGAAGCAGTAGGCCTGCCAGACGGTCAAATGGGTAATTCAGAAGTTGGTCATTTGAACCTTGGCGCCGGTCGCATTGTTTACCAGGAATTGCAACGGATAAATGTTGCCGTTCGCGACGGTTCTTTTGCAAATAATGAAATATTGCTGAACGCTATTCGCTTTGCAAAAAAGAATAATAAACCACTTCATCTTTTAGGATTAGTAAGCAATGGTGGTGTGCATTCACATATTGATCATTTGAAAGCAATAACCGACGCCTGCAAAAAAGAAAAGTTAAGCGAGGTTTTTATACATGCCTTTACTGATGGTCGTGATTGTGATCCGAAAAGTGGTTTGAGTTTTATAAAAGAATTGCAGGAACATTTAAATAATTCTGTTGGAAAAATTGCTTCGGTTAGCGGCCGTTATTATGCAATGGACCGGGATAAAAGATGGGAAAGGATCAAACTGGCTTATGATACTTTAGTTAATGGTATTGGTGAGAAAGCCACTGATGCAATTGAAGCTGTTGAAAACTCTTATAATGAAAATATAACCGATGAATTTATAAAACCAACTATAATTGTTGCAGAAGATCAGCAACCGCTTGCGAAAATAAAAGATGGCGATGTGGCTATCTGTTTTAATTTTCGTACTGACCGTTGTCGCGAAATAACACAGGTGCTTACACAATTGGATCTGCCCGATCATGATATGGAAAAGCTTTCACTGAATTTTACTACGATGACGGAATATGATAAAACTTATAAAGATGTCAATGTAATTTTCGAAACAGATAATTTGAATAATACTCTTGGTGAAATTTTGGAACAGCATGGATTGAAACAGATCCGCATAGCAGAAACGGAAAAATATCCGCATGTAAGTTTTTTCTTTAGCGGTGGAAGAGAAACTCCTTTTGATGGCGAAAAAAGAATTATGATCTCATCACCAAAAGTTGCCACTTATGATCTGAAACCAGAAATGAGTGCTGATGAAGTAACCGAGGCATTGTTACCTGAAATAAAAAATAAGACCGTTGATTTTATTTGCCTGAACTATGCAAATGCCGACATGGTTGGACATACCGGTGTATGGGAAGCTGCGATTAAAGCCGTAGAAACAGTTGATAAATGCGTATCACAAGTGGTTACAGCAGGATTAGAAAATGGTTATACTACCTTTCTTACTGCCGATCATGGTAATTCAGATTATATGATCAATGAAGACGGATCTCCAAATACGGCTCATACAATGAACCCCGTACCATTTTTTATAATTGATAAAGAGTGGAAAGGAAAAATAAAATCGGGAAAACTTGGTGATATTGCCCCAACAATACTGACTATGATGGGATTACCAATTCCCCCGGAAATGACGGGAGAAATATTAATTTAGCAATCATAAAAAAACTGCATGAAAAAAGTTTTCAAAACACTTGGGTGGCTGTTGTTGATCGTTTTAGTAGCAATTCAATTTTTTCATCCAAAGAAAAATATTCAAGAAGGTGATCAGTCCAAAGCAATAGCAAAACTGCATGCTGTTCCCGATGATGTAAAAGTAATTCTGAAAAAAGCATGTGATGATTGTCATACAAATAACACTGTTTATCCATGGTACAGCAAAATCCAACCCGTGGATTGGTGGTTGAATAATCATGTGGTGGATGGAAAAAGACATTTAAACCTTGATTCACTTGGTGCAAAACCCGCATGGCTCAGGTATCACAAAATGGAAGAAATAGTAGAACAAGTGAAAGAAGGTGAAATGCCACTTGATAGCTACACATGGATACATAAGGATGCGATATTAACTGATGATGAAAAAGCAAAACTTACCGACTGGGCACAATCAATAATGAACGAGATGAAACAAACATTACCAGCAGACAGTCTTATACGTCCTAAACGACCGGAACAACCAAAAAAATCATAACAACTGTAAAAAAAATATCCGCTTTTATATTCTTACTCACTGGCTTAATGCCTGTGTTGTTCACAGTTTTTTTTCTATTAAAACAGCAGATGATTTGGCACGAAATGAAAGAAAAACTGGAAACATCTCTGTTGCAAACAATCACGATCAATGAAAAAGAAGTAGTGTGGATGGACGATCATGAAATATGGGTGAATGAGCACATGTTCGATATTGAAACTAAAAAACTGGAAAACGGCATATACACCTTTACCGGTCTCTATGATGAAGAGGAAACCAATCTGGTAAAAAAACATAAAAACACAACCGAAAATAATAACGAAGAATACCAGTTAGTGTCGTCACTTTTTCAATTGTTACAGTCTGCATTCATACAGGACGAAGCAAATACACTGAATACTGACCTTATTACTGAGTATCATCCGCTTACTCTTCAGCATATGTCTTCTCCATTTATAAATATTCTCACGCCTCCGCCGCAAGCTTGATGACCATATCAGGCTTAAAAAAATCTTTTATAATTAATCGTAATCACAAATAACTAATGAAAAAAACTTTAGTGCTTGCAGCATTGCTGTATGCAGCATGCTGTATCCATGCACAGGAAGATACATTGAGTGAAAAAACACTTGAAGGTGTTGTCATATCTGCAAACAAGTGGGAACAAAAATTGAATGAAGTACCAAACAAAATTGTCAAGATCAATAAAAATGATATTCTAAGGAATAATCCACAAACGTCAGCTGACTTGCTTGGTCAGAGTGGTAATGTATTTATACAAAAAAGTCAGTTAGGGGGTGGTAGCCCGATGATAAGAGGGTTTGCAACAAATCGTGTATTGCTGGTTACTGACGGAGTTCGGATGAACAATGCCATTTACCGCAGCGGAAATCTTCAAAATGTGATCAGCATTGATCCGCTTAGCACTGAAACCGTTGAAGTGATCTTTGGTCCCGGCACCGTTATATATGGCAGTGATGCTATAGGTGGAGTAATGGATTTCCGCACACTCCAGCCACGTTTCTCTACAGATAATAAAATGCTGGTAAAAGGTAGTGTGCTCGGCAAATATTCTACAGCTGACAAAGAAAAAACGGGTCATGTAGATTTAAATCTTGGATGGAAAAAATGGTCCTTGTTATCTTCCTTTTCTTACAGCAGCTTCGATGATCTTAAAATGGGAGAAAGCGGTGGACAGGATAGTTATTTGCGTCCGGAATATGTAGAACGTATAAATAATAAGGACAGCATCGTAAAAAACAGTGATCCTCATATTCAGCGATTCAGCGGATATGATCAGGTAAATTTTCTTCAAAAGGTCCGTTTCAAACCAAACGAGTACCTAGATATGGAATACAGTTTTACACATGCTAAAACAGGTGATGCGTCACGGTACGATCGTCTTATACAATACAGAAACGGTGCATTAAGGTTTGCAGAATGGTATTACGGTCCGATGATATGGAATATGCATAAACTTAATCTTATGCATTCAAAAAAGACCGGTTTGTATGATGATGCAAAACTTACAATAGCCTACCAGGATTATGAAGAAAGCCGTATTGACCGCACAAGGAATAATAATAACCGCAACAAGCAAACAGAACTGGTAGATGCCATAAGTGTGAATCTGGATGCAAAGAAAGGTCTTGGAAAAGGACAGTTATTCTACGGGCTGGAATATGTTCATAACAAAGTAGGTTCGTTGGGTGAGACAACTAACATCAGCACAGGTGTGGTTAAACCAATGGTTAGTCGTTATCCAGATGGAAGCACCTGGAGCACTATGGGTGTATATGGTAGCTATAAAATAAATCTTGCTCCTAAGGTTACACTTACAACAGGTTTAAGATATAGTTATAATACGCTGGATGCCGCTTTTGATACAACATTCATCAAGTTCCCTTATAAAGAGGCTGAATTGAGAGATGGTGCACTAACTGGAAATGCCGGACTTGTATTCAGACCAGGAGAAGGATGGCAGCTAAACGGTATTATTTCAACAGGATATCGTATGCCAAATGTGGATGACATAGGAAAACTGTTTGAGAGTGTGCCGGGAAATGTAACTGTTCCAAACCCTGAGCTGGGGCCAGAGTATGCCTGGAATTTTGAATTGGGAATTGTAAAAAACATACCTAATAAATTCCAGATTGAAATAAACGGTTTCCATACCATATTAAATGATGCAATTGTACGACGTCCTACGACATTCAATGGCGAGGATAGCATCCTTTTTAATGGTGTAATGAGCCGTGTAGAGGCTCTGCAAAATGTTGCAAAGGCAACTGTTTGGGGTCTGCAGGTCAGCGCTGAGTTTTTTTTCTGCCCTAAATTTTCCCTGCTGTCACACGCCAATTGGATAAGCGGAAAAGAAACAGATGATGTAAAGAATGAACAGGTTCCTTTGCGTCATGCTCCGCCTTTTTATGGCAGTACAGCATTGCGTTACAGAATGAAAAAAATATTTATCGAGGCAAACGCACAGTATAATAGCGAGGTAAAAAATGAAGACCTCGCACCATCTGAGCAAGCTAAGACGGATATATATGCAAAAGATGCTTCAGGGAAACCTTACTCACCGGGTTGGTATACACTTAATCTTAAGAGTTCATATCAGCTTACAAAAAATCTGTTAGTCACCGCAGGTTGGGAAAACATAACTAATCAGCGGTACAGACCATATTCATCCGGTATCGTAGCGGCCGGTTCAAATTTTATTTTTGCTCTGCGAGCTGCACTTTAATAATGAAAGGCCTGTTGAAAGGCGGGCCTTTCTATTTTACTTATATGACAAATACAAAACAACAAGCTAAATGGATACGGGGATTTCGTTGGTTGCATCGTAAGATCGCCATTTTTTTATTCATCTTTTTTTTCATTATTTCAATAACAGGTTTTTTGCTCGGGTGGAAAAAGAAGACAGGTTTACTAGCCCCAACACAAAAAGGCGTTTCAACAAACCTTCATGGCTGGTTGAGTATAGATAGTCTCAACAAACTCGCTGTTCACTACTTGCATGATTCAGTAGATGCAACTCTATCAAAAGAAATGGACAGGATTGACATCCGGCCTTCAAAGGGTATTGTCAAATTTGTATTTGCAGATCACTATTGGGGTTTACAAATCGATTGTACAACGGGAAAATTATTGTCGATAGAGAAACGAAATAGTGATCTAGTAGAAGATATTCATGATGGCACAATACTCGACAAGCTTTTTGGCACCGATGAAAAAAGCATGCTTGGTTACACGACAGTAATGGGTATTGCTCTATTTATGCTTACGCTTACCGGTTTTTGGCTTTGGTATGGACCGAAAAGATTAAGAAAAAACAAGCAAAAAGAAAATAATAATTAAATAAGCTGTTTCTTTTCTCAAGCCTTCCTTTTGTAAACCCAAACATTTATTCAGGTTTCCGAAAATTTACACTTCTGTGCAGCTATTGAATTCAAAAATTGTCTAATTTACAGGCAACCAAAGGAAACTATGACCGAGGAAGCCATTTTACAAGGCTGTTTGAAAAACGACGCTTCTGCTCAGCGGGAACTGTACAATAAATACAGTCCTAAAATGCTAGCTGTTTGTTATCGTTTCGCCCATAACCGGGAAGACGCTGAGGATATGCTGCAGGAAGGCTTCATAAAGGTTTTTTTACAAATGCATACGTTTGAAAACCGTGGAGCTTTTGAGGGCTGGGTCAGAAGAATAATCGTTCATACCTGCATCAATATCCTAAAGAGAAATAAAAAGTTCAATGACAGTGTTGATATAATTCATGCAACCGGTGTCCAGGTAAGAGAAGAAAGTGTGCCATCGATCATACAGGCAAAACAAGTAGTGGAATGTATCAGGGTGTTGCCAATGGGTTATCGAACAGTTCTTAATTTATATGCAGTAGAAGGGTACAGTCATCGTGAAATTGCAAAAATGCTGGATATAGAAGAAAGCACTAGCCGCAGCCAATACACAAGGGCAAAGGCAATGCTTGAAGATATTTTAGTAAGAAAAAAGATTTTGCAAAAACCAAGGCAACAAACAGAATGGATTGCTTTGGCCGGCAGCAGATAAAACTTAATCCGTTCCAAAATTACTGACTGGTTTATGGAGAGACAATTCAATAATGGGGATTTTGAGAAGCTGTTGAGAGATAATGCCAATCAATACCGGATGTACCCTTCGGAAAAGGTCTGGAAAGGTATTCACTCTTCTTTACACACTCGTCGCAGATGGTATGGCTTAACCATCGCAATTATGCTTTTGGTGACAGGCTCTATTGTTTCCGTTATTATTTATGACAAAGGAGGAAATAATAATTTAACTGATCAAAAAAATAGTTCAATTCAAAATAGCACTCAAGAACAATCCATTTCGATTGCTTCTAAAGAAACAAAAACATTTACACCTGCAATAAAAGAAAAACCAGCTGATCGCTGGACAACTAATCTTACAGGATTAAATTCGGATGCTCCTCTATTTAAAACTTCAACAGGAGGTGATAAACAATCAAACGAGGCTTCGAAGAATAACTTAAGCAATAGCATTTATGGGGATTCTTTTGAATTTAATACCTCTGATAAAAATGAAACTTTCGATGAATCGCCATTTGCCACTGATCTGCATCTTTCAAAACAAAACTCATTTCTTAATACAGAAGACGCACTAATTGATGATAAAGTTACTAATGAAAAAACCATAACCGATCAAAGCACTTTGGGTGAGAATACAGAAAAAGAGATCAATGATGCCATTTCAGCACTTGCTTCGCAAAACATTTTACTGGCAAAACAAAAAAAACAACCAAAAGTTACTGCCCAGTTTTTCTTTTCGCCAACTGTTAGTTATAGAAAATTAAAAGAAAATAAAAACGTATATGCCGGTAGCGGGTTTTATGTACCCACGATCGATCTGAACAATATAGTAGATCATAAGCCTGCTATGGGGCTTGAATTCGGAATTGAAGGGAAATACAAGATGAATGATAAATTTTCTTTAATAACCGGTTTACAGTTCAATATTAATCGTTATGATATTCGGGCATACTCGCACCCTACTGAAATAGCAACCGTTGCCTTAACCAGTAGTTATGGTGTAGTGGACTCTTTAGCAACTCTAAGTAATTATAGAAATAGTGGCGTTTCATCGAACTGGTTGGAGAATTTTTATTTCCAGATAGCGTTCCCGGTTGGAGCTGAAGTAATTCTAACTAAGAATAAAAATTTTCAATGGGGAATTAGCGGTACGGTACAACCAACTTATGTTATTGGGGATAAGGCCTATGTAATTTCCAGTGATTATAAAAATTATGCAGAGTTCCCTGACGTTATGCGCCGTTGGAATATAAGTACGGGTGTTGGGACATTTGTAGCATATTCTACTGGTAAGATCAATTGGCAGGTTGGGCCGCATCTGCGTTACCAGCATTTATCTAGCTTCGTAAGTGCTTTATCAGTTAAAGAAAAATTATACGCTGTAGGGCTGAAAGTAGGAGCTACAATCAATAATAAAAGGTAAGCAATACTAACTGCACATTTTCGCTAAATTATCCCGGTCTCGTATAATGCGGATCGGGATAATTGTTTTTAGCACATTATTTCCCTTTAAATTTATGGCATGAAAAACTATTTAACCATTGCAGCTCTTATAGCTATTTTATTTACTGCTTGTAAGGGGAAAAAAGAAGTAAAACAAGAGTCCCCTATTTCGGTTTTGTCAATCATAAAAGGGCAAATCAACCATCTTGATTCGTCACTTTATGGTATAACTAAATTTGAAACCGACGGCAATACTACCGATACGACTTATTTAAAGCGGGAAGAGATCAGGAAGTTTGCCGCTCCATTTCTATCATTACCAGAAATTGCTGACAAAAATTATTATGAAAATTATACAGAAGAAAGATTGATAGATGCCCAGCAGGAAACACTTAATATTACCTCCACCGCAAAAAATGAAAATACAGAAATACAAAAGCAAATAATTGTTATTACCCTCTCTGATGTTTCCAACGGCAAAGTGCAAAGTATTTTCATAGACAGATATATACCATCGAAGGATAGTACAATTGAACAAAAGCTTTTTTGGGAGATGGACAAATATTTTTCAATCGGTAGTATTATAGAAAAAGAGAACAAACCTGAAAAAACTCGTTTTACAAAAGTGGTATGGCAATGATCTTCTTATTGACCTGTTTTAATACTGGGATCGATGACTAATTCCGAATTTCAGAATATCGTACAAACATTACCCCGAAATCCCGGGATCTATAAGTATTACAATAAAGAGAATGAATTGCTTTATGTAGGTAAAGCAAAAGATCTTAGAAAACGGGTAAGCTCCTATTTTTTAAAGAACCTTACCAGCTATAAAACGCATGAACTTGTAAACAGGATACATCATATTGAATTTACAATAGTAAATTCTGAACAAGATGCATTCTTTCTTGAAAACTCGTTGATCAAAAATTTTCAACCGAGATTTAATATCAATCTTAAAGACGATAAATCATACCCTTACATAGTTATTAAAAACGAGCCATTCCCCAGGATCTTTCTTACACGAAAACATATTGAAGATGGCTCTGAATACCTGGGACCATATACATCCGTACACAGAGTGAGAGAGTTGCTGGGTTTCATCCGGCAAACAATTCCTATTCGAACTTGTGCTTTAAATCTTACTCAAAAAAATATTGAACGGAAGAAATTTAAAGTTTGTCTTGAATATCATTTAGGAAATTGTAAAGGCCCCTGCGAGGCTTTACAAAATGAAGCGGATTATAAAGAAGACATACAGCAAATAAAAAACCTACTCAAAGGAAATCTTAGTCCCGTCATAAATCATTTTAAAAATGAGATGAAAGATCTTGCTGAAAAAATGGAATTTGAAAAAGCAGAACTGATTAAAAAGAAGATCGATTTTCTTAAAAATTATCAGTCAAGGTCTGTAGTGGCTAATCCTCGCTTATCAGAAATGGACATTTTCTCCATTGTGAAATATGAGGAAAAAGCTTATATCAATTATTTGATGGTCCAAAATGGAACTATTGTGCAAACAAAAACGATACTCACTGAAAATTTCCTGGATGAAACTGAAGAAGAAATTCTTGCTTTTGCGGTTGCGCAGCTTCGAACCACATTCAATAGTAAAGCAAAAGAGATCATTGTACCATTTTCAATTAACTACCCCGAAAATGAAATCGTAATAACGGTTCCCAAGGGAGGTGATAAAAAGCAACTTTTAGACCTGTCAGAAAAAAATGCCCAGTATTTTATTGACGAGTTAAAAAATAAGCAACGACTTAAATTAGATAAAAAGAATACTGATAAACTTGATCTTTTAAAACAAGTGCAGCAAGACCTGAGACTATCGCAAATTCCATTTCATATCGAATGCTTTGACAACTCAAATTTCCAGGGTTCGTACCCGGTCTCTGCAATGGTGTGTTTTAAAAATGGAGTGCCAAGTAAAAAAGATTACAGGCATTTTAATGTAAAAACTGTCGAAGGGATAAATGATTTTGCTACGATGAAAGAAGCCGTTTACAGAAGATATAAAAGAGTTATAGAAGAATCATTACCCTGGCCTGATCTTGTGATCATAGATGGCGGCAAAGGGCAATTAAGCGCTGCTGCAGAAGCGCTGCATGAATTAAATGTAACGGGCAAAACAACCTTAGCAGGACTCGCAAAGAATGTAGAGGAGATCTTTTTCACCGGAGACCACGAATCTCTAAAACTTCCCTACGAGAGTGAAAGTTTAAAATTTATTCGCAGCATTCGTGATGAAGTTCATCGTTTCGGAATTACTCATCACCGCAAACGAAGGGCAAAAGGTGTATTTAAAAATGAATTAGAAGAAGTAAAAGGTATTGGAAAAGAAACAGCCAATAAGTTATTGAAGGAATTTAAATCTGTAAAAAATATAAGAGAGAAAGATGTAAGTGAGATCTCAAAAATTATTGGAAAAATAAAAGCGGCAATATTACTTAATGAACTAAAAAAAATGGGGCCCGGATAGAAATCCAGCCCCGTTTTTAAAATCCAATATCCTATGAAAAACCGAAATAAAAGTACAACAATTATTGACATTTCCTATACCCGTTATTGGGTATTTTTTATTTTATCAAGACCCGAAAATTATAGTTGAAACAAAAAAACAGCCCCGCTTTAGACGGGGCTGCTTACTAGTATTTTTACGAGGATGCTTATTAGTATTTTAGTATTGCCAAAGATTTTGTTCGTAATTGAAGATCTTATCTTTAATGTTATCACCTTCAAGTAAACGAAGAATAGGATCATTGATCATATTTCTTAGATACTTGTTCATTGGGTTATCAAGAGTGGATTTGATTATATAACTACTAAACATTCTTGCTTCAAACAATTCTTCCCACGTCATACGGCTTACACCCATATTCTTTGGATTGTACACTTCATAACGAGCCAGCGTTGCTCTAAGATCAGGATAATATATCCAGAATAAAGGTGAAACACCTCTTTCGGTTTTCCCGTCAGGGGCAAGTTGTGTTTTGCAAGGAGCAATACCAAGGATTCGAACAAACATACGGCTTGCTTCACGATCAAATATCCATTCCTCTTTTATCCTGAATTTAACGATATCATCAGGGTTGATCTTAGGACATGACACAACAAAGCTGTCGATCTTAGTTGGGTCAAGGATGTTATATACCGGAAGCGTATCGCATTGTGCTCCGCCGCCAATTGCTTTTTCAAATGTTGATGAATCAAGAAAAGTAGTAAATCGATCGTCTTCTGCGCTAAAGGCTAAAGCATTTCCATTTTTTAATTCTTTTCTTACTGCGTTAACAAGTATGCTTATAAATCTTTGATCACCGTTGTCATCTTGTGCTTGGTAACGGAAAGGCAGGTTGATCTTTTCACGAATATCAATTTCTCGCCATACTCTTTGTGTATACAAGGCATCGTCCGCTCTTAAAAATTCATAATCCAGAGGAATACGATCTTTAAACATGCTTCTTTCAGTTGCAGCATCTCTTCTTAATGATGTACGGGTAGTATCATTAAACCCTCCTGTTGATGGCGCCATCTTGATGGGTATGTTCCCATAAGGATTGTATTGTTGTATGGCCGCAGGATTGGTGTTCTGCTGAACACTCTGCTGATTCGGCTTGGTTGTATCAGGCTGATTCGTATTACCCCTTGTTGTCCTTGCACGACCTCTTTGTGCATCTGCACTAACCATGATGATCATGGCCGCAGCAAGAACTGAAAATTTAAGGATCTTGTATTTCATGCTCTTTGTTATTTCAAATTATAAATAAGCGGTGTAAGCTTTCTTCTTCTTCCATCCGGACCAACTGCATAAATGTTATCTATGTAAATGTATGATCCAGGACGAGCTTTATTAATAACGCTTCTTGCTTCAGACCAAACGGCGCCAGTATTATTTTTCTCATCAATTCCTTCTTCAAAGCCTGCGCCATCACCGGTAATTCGAAAGCTTGTTACATTAAACTGTGTTTCATAAAAGAAATTCTTTACGAAAGCTCTTACACCAGCCTGGCTCTTAAAATAAGAAGCTGGTATATCTCCACTTTCATATTGACCGATCATTGGAGTAGGATCAGGAATTGAACGAACACGGAACCTAACTGGTGTTGATTTACCATCAGGAGTTTTTACAGTGATTATACAATCATCTGTTTCCTGAGTAACTCTTGCAGTACGTTTAGCTCCTGAACCGCCAAGAACACCACCGCCTCCGCTTATTGATGCCTGGATCTGATCAACGCTACCGCTACCAGAAATAGTTACCGGGTTATCAACTCCAATAAACAGTACATTCATTTTATCAAGCTGAACGGCTGCGCTGGATTGACCAACCACATATTCAACAGTTTTTGTGATGGTTTGAGTCTTACCATCCTGATCTGTATAGCTTATTACTACTGGTATTGAATTATTACCAAGCCTATCTGCTTTAAACTTATAATGCGCGGCACCATCTTCGCCTAAGGCCACAGGTTGACCGCCGACAGAAATTTTGGGAGTGATGGCCTTGCTAAAACCCCCTACACCAGCGGTTATTTCAATTTCTTGTCCTGGTAATGCATTCGTTGTATTAGCGATCGCTAATGCTGCAAAGGCATCCTGCCTATAAATAACTTTGCCTACTTGTTCGTGACAAAAAGTAATCACTTTATTCTCTGATGTTTTTATATCGTTCTGAAATTTGCTAAGAATTGTCATCGCTGCTACCGTAGGAACCATATGAAAATAAGCAGCTTCCCAAGTCTTATTACTTTTATTCTTGGTTTTTGGCATTTCAGTGTTGATAGGTAAGGAAGTTGTGAAAGTTTTTGAAATCTGTGAGTCAATACCAAGAATATTTTTTTTGTATTCTTCTAATTTACTTCTCAATAATTTTCCATCTCCTTTTTCTACCATCACCCTGGTTGTTACATCAAGGTTATCAATTCCTTTATCCTTGTCGGAAGTTGGATCATACTTAGCGCCATCAGCTATCTTTTTCTTAAGTCCATCAATAAATGCATACATGCTTTTAGAAAATTCTTGTGCCTTCTGCGCTTTGTCATACCATATAGAAGCTTTTTCAGCGGTTCCTGGATCTTTCTTTTTTTCTTCAAGAGAAGTTAATACATCAGAAGTAGACTGACCAACTACTCTATTAGTCTCTTCCAGACTATTGTTTACAGTTTTAAAGGCATTAAGGATCTCTGATGATACGTTCAGTGCCAGCAGGGCTGTTAGCACCAAGTACATCATATTGATCATCTTTTGCCGGGGCTCACGAGGTAAAGACATGACATTTATGGTTTTTCTTCCCGACCTAATTCGGGATTTGTTATTAAATGGTGACTTATATCACGGATACGGATTTCGTATTCTATAAAACGAAACCTTTATTACTTTCTTATGCTTTGCCTTGCATTGCGCTAAGCATGTTGCCATAGATCTGGTTCAACTTACCAAGATTGCCTGCCAATGTTGATATTTGAGTATGTGCTTTTTTAGCATCATCAACACTGCCTGACATAGCATCTGAAGCTTGTACCAGGTTACTGTAAAACCTGTTCATTGCTTTCAGGTGATTGTTGGTATCCTGAAGTTCCAGTTCGTAAATGGTATTAAGAGAAGAAAGATTTTTTGTAAGCACTTGTACCTGCTCATGAAATTGCTTAGTGCCTTCAGCAGCAACATTAAAGCTCTGAGCTGAATTTGATGCACTCACATAAGCATCTTTCATTTGACCGAGAGCAACTGCTGCTTCACGTGTCTTAGTTGAATAATCATTAGTGGCTGAAATAGCTTCACTAACATCACTCATTTTATCTACAGTAGTGCCAAGTTTTTTAAAGTTTTCACCAAGACGACCAAGGTTTGCCGGTGTAATATCTGCTGCTGACAACATATCTTCCATTTTTGTCAATGCAGGATTACCAGTTGAACCCGGTAAAGTAAGTGGTGTTGGCTTGAAGTTTGGATCAAGGTCCGGGTGAAGGTTAATGTCCGGAAAATAACGTTGCCAATGTGGTTCTTCTGGAGGAGGAACCATGAAGGCCATCACAAGAAACACTATTACTTCTGATAAAAGACCAACAGTGATCATTTCATCGGCAAAAGGCCAGTGACGGATCTTAAATAATGCTCCGAGAATTACTACGGCAGCAAAAAAGGCAAAAATAAAGTTGAGGACTACCTGACCTCGCTGTGTTTTAAAGAATAGCATAAAGGGCTCGTTTTATAGGTTATTAAAGATTACAGATTTGAATTAGTTAGTTTCGGAAGTAAGTACGCAAAAACAAAAGGAATTATTGTTCACTTCTTATTTTTTGCGGCCTTTTTGTGGTGCAGCCGGTAAATCGATTACCCTGCGGAATCCGACATAAGACTTGGTTGAATCCTGGTACTCATATGTGCGGGTTCCTGTTTGCAGGTAATAGCCAACATCTTTCCAACCTCCACCACGAATAACTTTTCTCTTCATCAGGGGAGGATCAGATTCTTTTGCATTCCAACGAACATCAGGGTTCATATCATGCTGGAAAGTGAAAGAACCTTCATAGAAAATTGATGATGTCCATTCTGCAACATTACCAGCCATATTATAAAGGCCGAAATCATTTGGCCAATAAGCATCAGCTCTTACAGTGTAGAAACCACCATCTTCAGGATAATTACCACGACCAGGTTTAAAGTTTGCCATCAAGCAACCTTTCTTATTTCTAAGATAATAGTTACCCCATGGGAACATTGATTGTGAGCGACCGCCACGGGCTGCATACTCCCACTGTCCTTCTGTAGGCAAACGGAAATCTGATTCCTGTGGTCTGTTTTTTGAATTAAGGAATGAATTAAGATAATGTGTGCTCCACTCACAAAATGCGGTTGCCATGTGCCAGTTAACACCTACCACAGGGTAGTTGCCAAATGCAGGATGTGCAAAGTATCTTTTTGTCATTGGCTCGTTATAAGAGTAAGCAAAGTCTCTTATCCAAACCAGTGTATCAGGATAAATAGGCGTTTTCTTTTCAAGAATAAATTTAGAACGTGGCTGAGTTGCATTTTCTCTCTTTGCCGCTTCTTTAAGATCGAAAACTTTTGAATGGTAGATCATTTTTCTTGGATCGATCTCTATTCTTCCAAAGATTCTGTCATCTGGAGGAAGTATAAGATTTGTTTGACCTAACTGCTCGAGGAATTTAGGATCGTTCCATTTAACAGTTTTCATTTTCTGCCAATCAACATATTCGTTTCCATCTTTGCCTGTCTTTACATACTTCAATTCAGAAGCAGTAACCGAGTCACGAACCCAGGCAACAAACTGACGATATTCATTGTTGGTAATTTCAGTAGCATCCATCCAGAAGCCACTAATAGAGATTGAACGATTTCTTGCACTAAATGCATAAGCAGGATCCTCATCACTTGGACCCATGTGGAAAGTTCCTTGCGGTATGTAAACCATACCCGGAGGCTTTGGAAGAACATATTTGCTGCCCGGAGCTATTCCATGCACCTGGCCATCATTAGGAAGGGTACTACCCTTGCTATTCTTCTTGCCAAAAATTCCACAACTGGTTAGCGTTAGTGTTGACGCCACCACTAGGAGAATACTATAAAGGTTTTTCATTTTCATACACTTAAAGGGTAAAGGACAAATATAAGATTTTGAGTATAACCGATTCACAAGGATAATATTTATTTTTTTGGTGTACAAGCCTCATTTACGAGGTAAAAGTTCTAACGGGTTTTACTTTCCAATATTGTATAGCTATCAACTAATTTTTAATTCTTTACGTCTGATTAAATCAATTAAAGAGTTAATTGATGACACAGGGTTTTCACATGTATAATCCCGACATAAGTATAGGGTCGTTTCCCCATTTTTTCCTTTACCAGATAAAAGCGGAAAAGAGTTGCTTCCTTCAGTTGCTGTCATAATTACTTTATGAGGAATATATTCTTTAAGAACCTGAGTCAGAATACGCTGTGATTCCTCCGAAATAATAACGATCTCATTTGTTCCGATTGAGATCTGTAGAAGAATGCTAGCCCAGGCACCAAAAGAAGTTGGATAACGAACGATAGCATTCCCTAAAGAACTTATCATCTGAACACTTTTCTCTTTCCAACGGCTTTCATCAAAATACACTCCTAGCTTATTCAAATTATCTGCCATTATAGCATTGCCAGATGGTTGTGCACCATCATAAACCTCTTTCTTCCGTACTATAACGTCTATTTGGTTAGAATTAGTGTAAAAGAAAAAATCAGAAGCTGAATCATTGAAATTTTCCAACACATGTTCAGTTATAATTTTTGCTTTTTCAAGATAATTTGTGTCTCCTGTAATTTCCTGAAGCTGTATCAAGGCCTGGATTAGAAAAGCATAATCATCAAGAAAGGCAGGTTGTTTAGCAAAATTATTTTTCCAGCTATGAAAAAAGTCAACAGTACCATTGTTTGAAAGCTTGGTTAGCAAAAAATGCATATTCTCTATTGCTAATTTCTTGAAAGCTTCATTTCCTGTAGCAGCAAAAGCTTTGCAAAGCGCTGTATTCATTAATGCATTCCAACCTAAAAGAATTTTATCATCTGTTTGTGGTCTAATTCTTTCTTTTCTTTTTTCAAGCAGGACATTTTTCCCTTTTTGAATTATTCTTTGTAATTCTCCCAATGAAATATTTTTCTCATTACAAAAGACTTCCTCCTTTTTCTTCCTCTGTAAAATGCTTTTTTCTTCCCAATTACCACCCAGCTTTATATCAAAAAAATCACAGAAGATCACTCCATCTTCTTTTAAAAATTCAATTACTTCTGCATGTTCCCAAACATAAAACTTCCCCTCCTCTCCTTCGCTGTCTGCATCTAAAGCAGCATAAAATCCTCCTTCCGGATGCATCAATTCTCTTTCAACAAATTGAATTGTTTCTTCAATTACTTCTTTATATCGCTTATCATTAGTTATTTGGTATGCCTCACTGGTAACTGAAATAAGTAGTGCATTATCATAAAGCATTTTTTCAAAATGTGGCACCAACCATTCTGTATCGGTTGAATACCTTGCAAAGCCACCGCCGACCTGGTCATAAATACCGCCATCGATCATTTTATCAATACTTAACAGTGCTTGTTCTAATGCTTCTTTACTTTCAGTTGCATAAAAAAAACGAAGCAAGTATTGAATTACAAAAGACTGAGGAAACTTTGGTGCCTTTCCAAAACCACCCCATTTTTTGTCTGCATTTTTCATGATATTTTCAAACGCTTCATTGACCTTTTCTTCTGTAAAAACATTCATTTCTCCCGCAGATGAAATTCCAAAAGCATTAGATTGTAAAAGATGTTCGGTTAGATTTTCCGACTGAGCATCAATTTCATTTCTTCTTTGGGTAAAAGCTTCGGTAACTCCAAGCAATACTTCTTGCCAGGAAGGACGATTAAATGCTCGTTTTGGAGGAAAATATGTGCCACCGTAAAATGGCTTTGCAGCAGGCGTAAGAAAAACATTTAATGGCCAACCGCCGCTCCCGGTCATTGCCTGCACTGCATCCATATAAATATGATCAAGATCGGGTCTTTCTTCTCTATCAATTTTAATATTTACAAAATGCTCGTTCATAAGACGAGCCGTTTCCTCATCTTCAAAACTTTCTCTTTCCATTACATGGCACCAGTGACAAGCTGAATAACCGATACTTACAAGAATAGGCTTGTTTTCCCTTTTTGCTTTATCCAAGGCTTCATCACTCCACGGCAACCAGTCTACAGGATTATGAGCATGCTGAAGCAAGTAAGGACTGGTTTCGTTTATAAGCTTATTTGTAAATTGATGCATGAATTAAATTGTACGTGAAGTTCGTGGTTAGAAAATAAAAAAAGGCACCTCTCAGTGCCTTCAATTATTTTACCAAACTCGCTTTATTTTTTCTTAATTGATAAGATAAATTGCTCTAAAGCAGCCACCATACTTGGAGTTTGTGGTTGCGGTGCTTTTATTTCAAGTTTCAAACCGGCTTCTTCTACAGCTCTCATCGTATTGCTTCCGAATGCTCCTATTACCGTTCCATTTTGCCTGTACTTCGGAAGATTATCAAAGAGACTTTTAACACCACTTGGTGTAAAAAAACAAATCACATCATAGTCTTTTTGGTCAAACAGGGTCTTTACATCATTACTGCGGGTGCGGTACATAAACCCCAATACAAATTCGCAGTTATTATTTTTTAACCAATTGACGATCTCATTGTCCTGCTGGTTCTCTGAACATACATAAAGGAACTTTTCGTTGCTTTTATGTTTGTTGATAACATCAAACAGGCTTTTATTAGAACCATCAGCCCCATAAAAAACTTTTCTTTTTCTGTAAAGAATAAACTTTTGAAGATATAATGCTACAGCTTCTGTAATGCAGAAATACTTTGTATCCTGTGATACACTTACTTTAAGCTCTTCGCAAGTGCGAAAAAAATGATCAATAGCATTCCGGCTGGTAAAAATCACACCCGTATAGTTCTGAATCTCTATTTTCTGCTTGCGGAATTCTTTTCCAGGAATGCCTTCAAGGCGAATAAAAGGATGGAAATCGAGCTCAAGACTGTACTTTCTGGAAAGCTCATAGTACGGCGATTTATCGCTTTCAGGCTTGGGTTGGGTAACTAAAATCTTTTTCACATGTTTAGCTGAGGTATCAGCTTTCCCGTTTTTTACCATACAAGTGCGGCTAAATTGTTTGCAAAGCTAATGAGTTTTTTTAAAAAATAATCAATAACAGCTTGTAAATCAGCAAAAGCGGCACAACTTCGAATCCAAGAATATATAAAATGAAATGAAATGAGTTGAGCTTTACCTCTTTACGTACTGCACTATACGATAAAATAAACCTATAAATGAGAAGTAAACTCAGGCCAATCCAGGAAATAAACATAGAATAGCTATACAAAGGGTCGTTTGCGAACGCCAATAAAAGCAAAAAAGGCAGAAGAAAAATGCCCAGCATCTTATTGATGATAAAAACAATGAAAATGTAGGAATCTGTAGTATTGCTAACATTAAACAACCAACCAGTGATTTTTAATCCAATAAACTTTGCTAAATAGATGGCCGCCAATGCTCCTACGCAATAAACATACTGTAACCAGAAGTTATCAGAAATTACAAAGTGAAAGTATTGAAGGAGAAAGTTTGCATACAAGCCGGCGGACAATACAAAAAAGCTATTCATAAACACTGAAGCCAATGACGATTGAAGCAATTGCTCCTGCGTTTGTCTTTGTTTTAAAGTGGTTTTAAAAAAAACCCGGAACAGATCATAAAAATATTTTGCAAAAGCTCTTCGCAAAAGGCCAAATAAGATGAACAAAAAGATGAGGTAATAAAAAAGATATTCTTTTCCCGAAAACACCTTCTTATCTCCTTCTTTTAAAACTTGAGCCGGAGTTTGTTTTTCAGCTATCCTTTCAAGTGAATCTGAAATTTGCTGGGCTGATCGCAAAGAATCTATTATCCGAAGTGAATCTTTAAGACGTAAACTGTCGATCTGAAAAATTGTCTTGCTAGTTGTTACTCTTGTAGAATCAGCAATTCTTTTTGGTTTGGGTTTAGGCCTTAAAGTGTCTTTTCGTAAACTATCTGTTTGATTACTGGTAGAATCTGCCTGGGCAAAAATGGCTACAGGGTACAAACAAATAAAAAGTAAAAGTAGATTGAGATGCTTCATTCGAATCGCAAAAGTATTAAAGTGTTTTATCGGGATGAAAAGAAAGAAAGATTCTCTAAAAATAATTTACAAATCCAAAATGGATCTTAGACTGGCGCAAATTAAATGGAGTATCATCTCTTTTACCAACAGCCCATGCAAGGTTGAAAACTCCCGCCTTTGTTTCTAATGCAAGTCCAAGCCCCGTACCTATATAAGTATGTGTATAGTGTGAACTTTGGCTATTATTTCTACCCCAACCACCATCAACAAACCCAAAGAAAAAAGAATTTTGGCCAATCAGATAACGATACTCTAAGGTAGCAACAGCGTACTGCGATAAATACTGGCTTTCTTCATCAAAACCACGCAACAGCTTATATCCTCCTATCTGGAAAAGTTCATTCTTGTAAATATTATCACTTAAAATGGCACCTCCGCTAAAGGCAGTTTTAAATGTGCCTTGCTTTCCAATTGGGAAATATTTTGCCACTGATCCCAGCATTCTTAATTGATATGATTTCAACTTTACAGTATCATACAATGATTCAAAATCAAATGACGGGTCGGAAGGGTCTTTTAACTCAAGTATTTCATTATTTTTTTTGATCTTCCTCGAACCGCCTGATCCACCAATATTGAATTGATAACCGCTTCTTGGATTAAACCGATAATTGGTTTTAATTTTCTCAAATTCTAATCCAAGAGCCAATGAACTAACATCTGCCACATCGGGTAATGTTTTTGTAGCGATCACATATGCCGTATTAATGCCTCCCTGGCTGACAATAGTTTGTAGGTGCTGAAGAAAGATCTTCCCTGATTGTGATTCTGAAAGCACATACCTGGCGCCAAGATTCAGATTAATATTTAAGTAACTGCTGTCTTTGCGAAGCATATCAAAAGCAAAATCAACTCCGACCGGTGAATTGAATAAATAAGGATGACGGTAAAAAATATTAAGCCTTGGTGATTTAACCTGTAATTGTTGCCAATTTAATCCAAGAGCTTCTCCACCGCCAAATGCATTTTGCAGGTTAATATTTGCTTCACCAGTGATCAATAATTTTTTTGACGAAAGCTGATCATTGTTTGGCAAAAAACCAATGATCGCATTTACCTGGCTGCTGCGTCGTTGTTTTAAATATAAATTCAACACCGAACCAGTACCGAGCAAACTCATTGTAGAAGCTTGCTCCTCTTCTACAAAAGTGAGTTCCTTTATTTTTTTTGAAATGCGAATTATCTTGTCCCTGTTATAAATACTTCCGTTGGGTATTTCAAGATAGCGTTGCAAAAAAACATTTGAAATTTTTGCATTGCCATAGACCCGAATGCTGTCAATTTTATAATTAGGCCCTTTATCAATTATTAAACTCGCAGTCACACTATCCTCAATTAAACTGATACTATCGAGGTAAATTCTTGCAAAAGGATGGCCGTTATTTTCGAGATAAGCTAGCATTCTTTCCTGGAATCCTTTTAACTGATCAAAATTGATCGGCTTATTTGCAAATAGTTTTTCATTCCAACCTGAAACCGAAAGGATCTCTGGATCGGCCGCTGCTGTATTTATATGAGCCCATTTATACCGCTGACCGACATAAATAACCAGTTTCGCTGATGTAGTATCAAAAAAGATACTATCCAATGAAGCATTTACAAACCCTTTTGCCTGTAATAATGAAGGAAGTTTATTAACATATTCAATACAGACAGATCTGGTTGGAAATTCAGCTTGAAGGCCAACTTCATTTTTCAAAAATTCGGGTGCTTTATCAACACATTTTGCATTTAAAAAATAAGTTGTTTGTCCAAATGAAATATTTTGGATCAAAATAATAACTAAGAACAGCAGGGCTGCCGGCAGATGGCTTTGTATTTTTGCGGGATTAGTCATTCAAAGGATATTCAAAAATATTTTATTTGGCCGGGATTTACATACATATTCCATTTTGCAGGCAGGCTTGTCATTATTGCAATTTTCATTTTTCTACTTCGTTGCGGTATAAAAACGAATTGCTGGGTGCTTTATTGAAAGAAACTGAGCTGCAAAAGGATTATTTAGGAAATGAAGCGATAGAAACAATTTATTTCGGCGGAGGAACACCATCGTTATTGGAAATTGAAGATTTAAGATCGCAGATTGAGAAGATCAGGAAGATTTTTAATGTTTCAGATAAAGCTGAAATAACTTTTGAAGCAAATCCCGATGATATTACAGAAAAAAAGCTTGTCGGCTGGAAAGAAATCGGCATCAATCGCTTAAGCATTGGTGTGCAAAGTTTTTTTGAAGAAGATCTTTTATGGATGAACCGGGCTCACGATTCGCATCAGGCAGTGCTCAGTTTGCAGTTGGCTGTAAAATATTTTGATAACATTACTATGGATCTGATCTATGGTCATCCGCTTTTATCAAATGAAAAATGGAATCAGAATGTCGAAAATGTAATTGCATTGAATATCCCACATATTTCCTGTTATGCACTTACTGTTGAACCAAAAACTCCTTTGAGCAAAATGATCAAAGAGAAAAAGAAAGAAGATATTCAACAGGAAAAACAAGCTGAACAATTCTTATTATTAATGGAATGGCTTGAAAATGCCGGTTATGAGCATTACGAAATTTCAAATTTTGCTAAACCCGGTTTCCGCAGTAGGCATAATTCTTCTTACTGGCAGGGAAAAAAATATCTTGGTCTTGGCCCCTCCGCACATTCCTTTAATGGTGAAAGCCGGCAATGGAATATTTCCAATAACAATATTTATATAGAATCACTTGAAAAAAATGAGATCTCATTTGAAAAAGAAATATTAACTCCTTCTCAAAAAGCAAATGAATATATCATGACTTCTTTGAGAACGATGGAAGGATTAGACATAAATAAGATACCTGAAGCTATGAGCTATGAGTTGCAGACTGCGAGTAAGAAATTCATTGAATCAGGTAAACTAACTTTGAAAGGAAATAAATTAATACTCACTAAAGAAGGAAAACTTTTTGCAGATGGTATTGCAGCTGATCTTTTTATTGATGCAGTTTAAACCAAAGTTTCTTCGATCAATTTAAATCCTTCTTCCGGAGGCAGCTTTTCCCATAGAATTTTATAAATAGTTTCAGCAATTGGCATTTCAGCTTTTACATTGGCATTAATAGTGTAAATACTTCGGGAGGCATTATAACCTTCTGCAACCATATTCAATTCCAATTGTGCCGCTTTAACTGAATAACCTTTACCGATCATGTTTCCGAAAGTTCTGTTACGACTATATAATGAATAGCAAGTCACCAGCAGATCGCCGAGATAAACGGACGCGGCATAGTTTGCTTTTCTTTTATGTGTAACCGGGTCTTCGCCTTCGTGTTTTCCTACTTCAATATTATGGATACCAACATTAAGAAGAAAGCCGGCCATCTCATCTGCGCTGTTAGCGATCAACACACTTAAAAAGTTATCTCCATACTGCAAGCCATGTGCGATGCCAGCACCAAGTGCATATATATTTTTCAGAATAGCTGCGAACTGTACTCCATATATATCATCATTTATTACCGTATTCAAATAACCGGTTTTAAAGTAGGTGGCAATTTCAGCCGCCGTTTCTTCATCAGCTCCCGAAAAAGTGAGATACGATAATTTCTCGGCTGCTACTTCTTCAGCATGACAGGGTCCCATGATCGTAAAATAATCTGTCAGGGCTACCTCAAATTCTTTTTCGAGATAATCATTCAACAAAATATTTTGTTCGGGAATAATTCCTTTCACCGCTGAAATAACTTTCTTGCCTTCAAAATCTCTTTTTGATAACCCTTTCAGTGTATCGGCTACATAAGCAGATGGTGTGGCAATAATAATATAATCCGAAGCCGAAACAATTTTTGAAACGTTTGTATCGAGGTTAAGTAATGAAGGTTCAAAAAAAGCAGTGGTTAAGTAATTGGGATTATGTTTTTGCTTGCTGATAAAATCAGCCATTGCATCAGTTCTTACCAGCCAGTTAATTTGATGATTATTGTCTGTAAGAATTTTTGCTAATGCCGTTGCCCAACTTCCGCTGCCGAGAATACCAAACATATAGAACCTTGATTTTCTTGATTATTAAGGATTATGAGGAAATAAAATTAAGCATCTCATTTACTTTACTGAAATAAAAAAGAGTCCCGATCATAAACGTCGGGACTCTTTCAAATTTTCTATTACTCCAATTAAATCATATTAATCGTGGTTCTTCCTAATTACCCTCAAACAACTTATCCTTCGGCACCACTTTTACAACTGTACCATCTTTCAATGTCTTACTGATGGCATTAAACGGTCCTGTCACCACTTCATCACCTTCTGCCAATCCTTCTTTTATTTCTATGTAGTTAATGTCCTGTATCTCGGTTCTTACTTTTACCCTTTTTACTTTACCGTCCTTTTGCACCACAAAAACCAGTTCTTCCAGTTCATCAGTATTTACGGCAACAGTTTCGTCAGCGTTACCGTCCGTCTTTTGCTTTTTTTCTTCTTCTTTCTTTTGATCAGCGATCGTTTTATCACTGCCGATCACCCTTGTTGTTACTGAATTGATAGGAACAGCCAGTACATTTTCTCTTCGTTTAGTTTTTATATCGGCACTGGCATTCATGCCCGGGCGAAAAGGAAAACTTTTTGGTCTATCAGGATTAAGAAGATCGCTGTACGAATCTTTATCCAGTCTTATCCTTACTTCATATTGGGTAACATCTGTACTGCTTAATCCACTTGCAGCCCCACCTTTTGTACTACTTGCGATCTGTGTTACGATCCCTCTGAATTTTCTATTATTATAAGCATCCACTTCCACATCGGCGCTATCACCAAGATGAACTTTTACCACATCATTTTCTCCCACATCCACCCTTACTTCCAGTACATTCATATCTGCAACACGCATCATTTCCGTACCCAGGCTGAAACTGTTACCTGACACTCTCTCCCCTTTTTTTACTAACAAGGAAGAAATAATACCGTCCATTGGCGCAACAAGTGTTGTTCTTCCCAGGTTTTTATTTGCGGAACTTAAACCTGTTTGTGCAGTTTGCACACCAGCTTCCAGACCTTTTATATTTTGTTTTGCAGCATTGTAATTTGCCTGGGCTGATTTGTAGGCGGTTTCAAATCCTTCAAACTCGGAACGGGAGATCACTTTATCATCATACAATTTTTTGTTACGATCATAGCTTTGTTTTGCCTGGTCAAGTGTGGCTTGCAATGCTTCAAGTGATGCTTTGCTATTTTCTACTGTGGCGGCCGATTGATTTACACGGGAAGCTGCTTCATCTCTTTGTAATGCATAGATATCGGCAAAAATTCTTGCAAGGACCTGTCCTCTTTTTACACTGTCACCTTCTTCTACATTTAGTTCAACAATTTCACCAGAGATATCCGGGCTGATCTTTACTTCAATTTCAGGATATACTTTTCCGCTTGCGTTTACGGTTTCAGTAATTGTCCGGCGGCTTACTTTTTCAATAGAAACCTTTAAACCTTCCTCCTTGTTACCGGCCAACATTTTATAACCTACCAACAAAACGATTACGCCAAGCAAGCTGAACAATATCCATTTTACTGTTTTACTCATTTTATAGAAATTTATTTTATGTACTAACTTTTGAAATTCTATTCAGCATCCGTTGCGACGCTCCGTTCAAGGTTCTGTTCGCTATTCAACTTCTTTCTACTTTCTTATTGTTACCCTGAGCTGGCGAAAGGCTATTCAGCACTTATCAACTTAAAACTTATAACCTAATTCCCTGTCCTTTATAAAATTCAAGCAACTTCATCTTAAAAATATAATCGTATTGTGAATACAATGCCTGTATCTGTGCTCTCAAATAGTTGTTCTGGCTATTGAGCAGATCAAAAGTTGATAACAAATTCAGGTCATATCTTTTTTGCGCATATTCATACGATTTTCCAGACGTCTGAACGCTTTTTTTGTCCGCGTTATATAACTGCATGGATGACGTAGCCTCATTATAAGCTCTGTAAATATTCTGTTTCAAAGTCTGGTTATCCAGTTCTTTGGTAAGTTCCCATTGTCTTACCTGCAGCTTTGTTCTTTCCCAATTCGCACGGGCAGATCTTCCATTAAAAATGGGAATGTTTAAACCAATTCCAATGCTCTCACTGAGGTTTGTATTTAACTGATCGCCAAAGGGAGTAAGTTTTTCGCCTGTTTGAATAAAAGAGGGAGCGAAGACATTATAAGCGGTGGATCCTACCGTTACATACGCATTAGTGGCTTGATCCGGGCCCGGACCTACTACTGGCCTTTTTACATTTACATAACTGGTACCAATTCCTCCAAATGCTGTAATCGATGGATACATTTGTCCCTTTGCAACATCTACATCTTTTTTTGCAGACAGTAGTCGAAGGTCGATCACTTTATTTTGCGGAAGGTTTTGTAATGCCAACGCATAAACTGTTTCTGGTTGCAGATCTGCCAAATTTTCAATAAAAATTTTATCTATAGTTGGCGATTCAATATCAAAGGCAGCACCAGCATCCAAATTAAGCAATGCTTTCATTTGCAAAATAAATGTCTGTACACTTGCTTCTGCTGTTATAAGGTTTGAGCTGTCCCGGCTAAGCTGTGCTTCTAATTCAGCGGCATTTAATTCCGGTAATACACCCGCATCAACTCTTTTCCTGGTATTAGTTAATTGCTCAATCGTGGTACCGATCTGAACTCTTGTAATGTTTGCCTGTTCTCTTGCAAGCAATATTTGCAAATAAGCGACGGCTACATTTATAGCAATATCATCCTGTACTTTTAATACCTGTGCTTTATCAGCTTCATTTGCCAGTTTGTTACTTTCCACAGTATTTCTTTTCACAAACCAATTGAACAAAGTAACCCCCGATTGAAGACTGAAACTGGAGCTTAAGAAATTATTATCCTCAAGTACACCAGTTGAAGGGTTTTCTGAACGACCAAAACGGTAGCCGGTACTATTTTGGAAATTCAACGATGGATACTGCGCACTTTTACTTTGGTTATAGCTTACATCAGAAAAACGGGTTTGCAGGTCTGCTTGTTTTACAGAAATATTATTGGCTCTTGCATATTGAACACATTTCAACAAATTCCATTTCTCCTGCGCTGGTGCAGATAAAACGATTAAAAAAGCGATAAGCGATGCGGCGATACTTTTTAACATGGCGCAAAATTAGGAGAATTGGTTTTTCCTATGACCGAATTTTGACAAACGGAATGATTAAATATTTTTCATTTTTTCAAAAGCCTGATCCAAGTCCTTAACCAGGTAATCCGCCTCCTCCAAACCTACATACAGGCGTATGTATTTATGCTCAGGATTCGCAAGATCAAAGTCTGAAACGGGAATTCCCGAACATTTAGGAATCACCAAACTTTCATGTCCACCCCAGCTTACAGCCATCATAATGTGTTGAAGGTTCTCGCAGAATTTCACGATCTCAGCCCGATTGCTGGTTTTTAAAACCATCGTCATCAATCCGCAGGCTCCGGTCATTTGTTGCCTTGCTAGTTGGTATTGCGGAAATGATTCATCCAGAGGAAAAATGACAGATTCTATTTTCGGATGTGCTTTTAAGAATTTCAAAACTTCTCTTGAAGTTTTGGTAATACGGTCAATTCGGGCCGGTAGTGTTCGCAAACCTCTTATTAAAAGCCAGGCATTAAAAGGCTGAATACCGCTACCGATATTCAGGTATTCACTATCAAATATTTTCTTCATCATTGCATGACTCCCACTTAAAACACCGCCCAGTGTATCGCTATGTCCGCCGATATATTTGGTAGCAGTTTGCATAGCCATATCAATTCCCATTTCAATGGGCTTTTGATATAGAGGTGAACAGTAACTATTGTCAATAAAAGTTGTAATGCCTTTTGATCTTGCCAGCGCCGCCACTTCTTTTAAAGGTTGCAAAGCAAAATCCCAGCTATTGGGTGATTCGAGGTAATATAAAGTTGTATTGGATTTTGTAGCCGCTTCCCAGTTTTCAATTCGTGTTCCATTTATATAAGTGGTCGTTACTCCAAATCTTGGCAATACCACATCAAACATTCTTTGCGCCCATGTATAAGGAGCTTTTACAGAAACGATATGATCACCTGCTTTTACATTGGCAAGCACCCCGGCAAAGATCGCCGCTGCACCGCTATTAAAAACAAGACAATCTTCTGCACCATCGAGTGCGGCTAATTTTTTTCTTAGAATTTCAACAGTAGGATTTAAACCGCGGCTATATAAATAACCGCCCATCTCATCTTCAAAAGCCTTACTTAGATCAGCAACAGTTTTAAAAACAAAATTGCTTGTTTGTGCAATTGGTGGAGAAACGGCGTTGAAATAATTTTCTCTATCCTCACCCAGCTCATTTATTATTTGTGAAATATCCATCTTATACATTTTGTTTTTTCATCCCACGGGTAATGAAGTAGATCAGCATAAAAAGTATAATTGACCCAATGCCTATCATTGCATATTGTGGTGTATTGATAGCAATACTTGCGGCCACAAAAATATAAGCGGCAATAAATATCACAGGCAGTACCGGGAAAAATTTCATGGTATAAATACCGGTGCCATCAAGGTGCTTTGTCCTTTTTCTTAGAATAAAAATAGTAGCGGCGGAAAATGCCATTCCAAATGAATCAAGAAAAATGGTAAAGCTTAATATTTTATCAAACGTATCAGCAAAAAATAAAACAATAACACACATGGCTGCAAATACAGTAAGACTCACCGTCAGCACATCTTTTTTCTGATCCTTCTTTTTAAAAGCAGCCGGCAAAATGCCATCCATGCTCATTGCATACATAACTCTCGGGTTGCTGAGCAGTAAGACATTTACATAAGCAAGTACCGCAAGAAACAATAGAATTGATATAACATATTTACCAGGTGCGCCGAACATTTTTTCTGCTACTATAGAAGCAATTCCTTTTGAAACCTTCAATTCTTCAAACCCGATAATTTTATAATAAGCAAAACTTATAGTAAGATAAAGTGCGATAATGATCAGTATCCCAATAAAAATGCCGCGGGGAATTGTTTTACGTGGATTCTCAACCTCATCTCCAAAATTTATGGTTTGCTGGTAACCGCCATAGGTAAATGAAACAGCGATCAACGCAATACCAAATGATTTTATATAATCATTCCAGGAAGGATCAGGAACGATCGCTGTTATAGTTTGAGAAGCATAATTAGACGGGAAAAAAAGTGAGCTGATAAGAAGAACCACCAACCCGATCTTTATGATCATTAAAACATTTTGTGTTCGTGAACTCATTCTTAAACCCATCAGGTTCACCCCATAGAAAAGAATAATAGCAGCCATAGCGATCAATGCCTTTGTAAAAGATGATGGCTCCGTTGTAAAAATTATTTGTGAAATATATTCACTCCCGATCAATGCTACACCCGAAAGTGATGCTGCGTTTGAAATAAGAATGATACAATTAATGGCAAAAGCAATTGAAGGATGATAGCATTCGGCAAAAATTTTATAATAACCACCTGTGACCGGTAATCGTGAACCGATCTCTGCATAAGTCAAAGCTCCACACAATGCGATTAACCCACCGGCAATCCATGCAAAAAAGAAAACATTTGGAGTAAGTGCAGCTTTGGCAGCATCCGATGAGGTTCTAAAAATTCCTAATCCTATTACAAGCCCGATAACGATCATCGTCAAGGAAAAAAGATTCAATTTATTTGACTTCATGAGCGGAAGATAAAGAATAATGCGGTTAACTTTACGCATCTGATTTTATGAAACACTTTTTTATATCCATCCTGCTTTTATCACAAATATTTTTTTTAACCGCTCAAGAACCTGAGCAGGATTCATCGCAAATCCTGAACGAAGTAATTGTGAAAGCTTACGAGCAAAACAGAAAACTGATGCAAGTACCCGCATCGATCGCTGTTATTAATAAAACACAGTTATCACATTTTAATAATACCAATATTCTTCCTGCCTTAAATACTAATCCCGGTATTCGCATGGAAGAACGTTCACCGGGAAGTTATCGATTGAATATTCGTGGCAGTTCATTACGTTCTCCATTTGGTGTAAGAAATGTAAAAACTTATTATAACGATATTCCTTATACCGATCCGGGTGGTAATACTTATCTGAATCAATTAAGTTTTTATAATATTCAATCGGCTGAAGTAATTAAAGGACCGGGCAGCAGTTTATATGGCGCAGGCACCGGCGGCGTTTTGTTATTAAAAACAAACCAGGCTGATTGGCGACCCGGACTTTCATTTGATTTCAGTGCCGGGCATTGGGGATTGAATAACCTGAATACTAATTTGCGATTGGGAACTGATGCGGTCCAGAATACTTTAAACTATTCGCAATTATCATCTAATGGCTATCGTGATCATTCAAACCTTGATCGAAAAGTTTTTACCTGGGACCTGAATGCTAAAGTTTCTGAAAAAGGAAAGATCAGTACACATTTTCTTTGGGGTGATCTGTTTTACCAAACTCCCGGCGCATTGACGCTTACTGAATACACCGCTAACCCGAGAGCAGCAAGGCCATCAGTGGGACCAACACCAGGATCAGTTGAAAGTAAAGCGGCCATTTACCAAAAAATATTTTTAGTCGGCATCACCTTCAATCAAAAATTTTCTGAGCACTGGCAAAACACCACTTCATTTTATGGAGCATCAACCCGGTTATTGAATCCAACTACCCGCAACTATGGAAGAACAAATGAACCGCACACAGGTGCTCGTTCTTTTTTTCAATTCACAAAAAAATACAATGAGCAGACCAAGTTAAATATTGTAACGGGTGTCGAAATTCAGCAAGGGATTTCTTCTGTAAGAATTTATTCAAATAAAAACGGCAACCCTGATACTTTGCAAACGGATGATGAAATCAATAATCGTGTATTCCTTGCTTTTGCGCAGGCCACTCTTGAACTTCCAAGAAGTTGGTTTATTACTGCCGGACTCAGCGTCAATTCCCAAAATCTGACGATCACTCGTCTCTCCGCTTCGCCTGTTATTGAACAAAAAAGAAAATATAATAATGAACTGGCGCCAAGACTGGCTGTGTTAAAACAATTAGCCAAACCCGTATCGGTATATGCAAGTGTCGCAAGAGGATTTTCACCGCCAACAACTGCAGAGTTATTGCCATCAAGCGGCATCATTTCAACAAACCTAAATGCAGAATATGGGATTAATTATGAAGCTGGTATTCGTGCAAAATTCAACTCAGGAAGAATTTATCTTGATGTAAATGGATTCCGTTTTGGACTAGAGAATACAATTGTTCAACGCAGAGATGCATCTGGTGGAGATTATTTTGAGAATGCAGGAAGTACAAAGCAAATAGGGATCGAAAGTTATTTATCATGGCAAATTATAAGTAACGCCAACCAATCTTTTTCAAATTGTAAAGTTTGGATCAGTCATACATGGAATGATTTTACCTATAAAGATTTCAAACAGTTAACTAATGATTATTCAGGAAAGAAATTACCGAGTGTACCCAAAAATGTGGTAGCTGCTGGTCTCGATATTACAACAAAGCCTGGTTTGTATTTGAATGTAAATTATTATTATGCAGATGCAATTCCCCTGAACGATGCAAATACAGTATACGCTTCTTCTTATAATTTATTAGGTGCAAGGATGGGCTGGAAAAAACATCTTCACCCCAAAGTATCAATGGAATTGTTTGTCGCAGCCGATAATATTTTAGATGAAAAATATAGTTTAGGGAACGATATCAATGCATTTGGAGGAAGGTTTTATAACGCTGCTTCTACTTTCAACTTCGCAGGCGGCATTGCATTGAATTTTGGTTTCAAATAAAAGTTTTTGACAAATCTGTTTTGAAAATTATTCTTGGATTCAACACCTGTCTCCCTACATTTGCCTCCGATTTGGTTCTTGAGTTAATTATTGCTGCATAGAAATTCTGCAGTACAAGAGTGCGATGCAAGGAACGCTGAGAATAATTCCGAAGTTGGGCTCCTAATGATTAACGAGATTAAAAGGGAAGTCAGTCAAAGTCTGACGCTATCCCCGTAGCTGTAAGCTCCATTAAAGTTGTGAATCTTCATGCCACTGTCAAGAGACGGGAAGGCTTAAACAACGGAGTAAGCCAGAAGACCTGCCAGATCATAAATAATTTTTTGCTTTCGGGTGAAAGGCAAGAGGTGTAATCGTCGCAAGGCTTTTATATTTCTATCTTTTTTTTCGGAAGCAGTCACACAAAAACTTTTTTAAATGAAAAAGAAATTTTTGATCGTGGCTGCTGCATTCATTGGCAGTCAGCTATCGGCACAACAAGACACATCATTACTTGATGAAGTAGTAATTACAGCAAACAAGTATCCAAACAAAACATCATTGACAGGAAAAGTTGTTACCATCATCACAAGAGAACAATTGGAACGCAGCGGCGGAAAAGATCTGTCGCAGTTGTTGACAGAACAAGTGGGTATTTATATCGGTGGCGCAAATAGCAATGCAGGAAAAGATAAAAGTTTGTACTTGCGTGGCGCAAAGGTTGAACATACATTGATAGCGATCGATGGTGTTCCTGTATATGATCCAAGCGGTATCGGCAGCAATTTTGATGTCAGGAATCTTTCCATTGATCAGATCGAACGCATTGAAATCTTAAAAGGAAGTCAATCTACACTATACGGCAGCGATGCGATCGCCGGTGTGATAAATATTATTACAAGAAAAGCTGGTGTAAAATCATTTTCGGCAAATGGGTTGCTTAGTTATGGAAGTAATAATAGTTTAAGAGCTAATGCTGGTATAAATGGAAAGACAGGCATTGTTGACTATAACCTTGCTTATTCGCTATTTGATACAAAAGGAATTAATGAGACAATAAGCCCTGCACCAGCAGATAAAGATGCATATCAGCAAAATAGTTTGCAGGCGGGCATTGGCATACAAGCAGGAAAGAATGCTCGTATACAACCATATTTCCGTTATAATAAAGTAGATGGTGATATTGACCAGGGATCCTTTATTGATGAACTTGACTACACATTTACACAAAAAAGTTACCAGGTCGGTGTTAGAAATGAGTTTGGTTTTGGCAAAGCAAGGTTGAATGTTCTTTATAACTATAATCATATCGACAGGCTCTATATTGACGACTCTGTAAAAAGCCAAAATGGCTTTGATAAATATTCCCGTGGATCGTATAAAGGCATGGAACATTTTATTGATGCATTTATAACGACACAAGTTGGTAATGGTTCTTCAAAGATTACTGCCGGTGCTGATTTCAGAACATCCAATACTGACCAGGAATATTTATCTGTTGGTTTTTTCGGAGGACCGCCTTATTTAAAACCATATTCTAAGGACAGCCTGCATCACAATCAAGTTGGCATATATGCAGCATTGAATGTAAATGCGAAAACAGGATTTAATCTTGAATTAGGCAACCGTTTGAATATTCATTCAGCGTATGGAAGCAATTATGTGTTTAATATTAACCCTTCCTATTTACTGAATAAAAAAATCAAGTTGTTTGCAAATCTTTCTTCCGGTTATCGTACACCATCACTCTATCAATTACTTTCAGAATACGGAAATAAAGATCTAAAGCCTGAATCAGCTTTAACCTTTGAAGGCGGTGTTCAATATTTTTCTGTTGATAATAAATTCACCGGTCGTATTACAGGATTTAAACGGGATGTGAAAGATGCTATTGCCTTTCAATCGAACTACATCAACCAGGATAAACAAAAAGATCATGGAGCCGAGCTGGAGCTTTCTTTTAAACCCACAAAAAATATTTCCCTGAAAGCTTTTTACAGTTTTGTTGATGGAAATGTCACCACTGTACAAAACGGAAAAGACACGACTTATTTTAATTTGATCCGCAGACCAAAGCATAGTATTGGTTTAAATGCCGGAGTAAGAGTTACTGAAAAACTTTTTGTTAGCAGCAATCTTTCATGGTTTGATAAAAGAAAAGATACATACTTTGATGGAGTGACTTATCAAAACGTGAATATGGTATTGGATAGTTATATTTTGCTGGATGTATATGTCGAATATGCATTTTGTAAAAACAAATTGAAGGTGTTCGCCGATCTTAGAAATATCTCCGATAGCAAATACAGTGAAACAGCAGGATTCAATACTCTTGGTTTTAATGGATATGGTGGCGTAAGGTTTAACTTCTGATATTCTATATATGTGTCAGCATGAAAAAAAGAACTGTCCGCGATGCGCAACAGTTTTCGAATGCAAGCCTGGTAATATCACGCAGTGTCAGTGTTATGGATTTGTAGTGAATGAAGAACTTAAAGTGTATTTAGAACAACGCTATAATGACTGTCTTTGTAAAAACTGTCTTGAGTATTTATCTGTCGAGCTAAATTTCTTTAAAGAGAAATATATTTTCAGATAACTACATTTGCAGAAACCAACGGCTATGCAATTCAATTTCCAGGAATTTCTTACGCTTACATTTACACTGTTCGCGGTGATCGATGTTATTGGTTCCGTGCCGATGCTTATTTCAATGAAAGAAAAAATGGGCGGCATCAATGCATGGAAAGTGACATTGATCTCTGGCGGACTAATGGTTTTGTTTTTCTTTATCGGTAAACCATTTTTAAATATCCTGGGAGTTGATATAAAATCATTCGCTGTTGCAGGCTCTATCGTCATCTTTATCCTTGGATTGGAAATGGTTTTAGGAATAGAATTTTTTAAACCAGATAAAAATGCCCCGTCAGGAACAATAGTTCCAATTGCTTTTCCATTGATCGCAGGAAGTGGAACATTGACAACCATCATGTCATTGAAGGCGACGTTTGAAAGATCAGAAAGAAATGAATACATGATCTTAGTAGCGATATTGATCAATCTTATTGTTATTTATATCGTATTGCGTTCATTGAATATGATAGAAAAAGCTTTGGGTAAAGCAGGTTTATTAGCAGTAAGAAAGTTTTTCGGTGTAATTTTGCTGGCTATTGCTGTGAAAATATTTGCGAGTAATGCGGCAGGGTTGATAAAATAATTGGTCCCGTAGTACAATGGATAGTACGCAGGTCTCCGGAACCTGATATTCCAGTTCGATTCTGGACGGGACTACTTTTTAGATATAGAGCCAGATTTAATATCTAAGGAAAGACATGTCTACATCAACACTCTGAATTTAGACCAAACAATTTCTCATAACTTTATAATCGTAACTTTTAAATTATGAGATTGCTGCCTCTAATTGCACTCGTTTGCTGCTACAGTGCACATGCACAGGATAGTACTATTATCTTCAAAGCAGGAACTAGTTTTAATGAGTCTGTTCCAATAACAGTCTTGTATGAATATCCACAATTTGTTAATGGTAAAGTTTTTTTTATTCCTGGTGATAGTTCGGCAGGCAGGTTGAATTATAACAGGCTTGTAGATCAAATGCAGTTTATAGATCTTAAAGGCGACACACTTAATATTGCCTATGCCGGAACGATCAAATTTATTCGTATCAATAATGACCTGTTTTATTATGACAATGGATATCTAAAACTTATAAAAGATAACAATACGATAAAGCTTGCTGCAAAACAAACTCTCAGGGTTTCAGGAAAAAATAAGATAGGCGCATATAATATGGCAAGTCCTGGATCTGCAATAGATAGTTATGGTTCATTGACCGACCAAAAAGTAATTTACAAATTGAGTCCAAGAGAAGACATCATACTAAAAAGAAAAACAGAGTACTATCTTGGAGATAAATACAACCATTTCGTTTTGGCCAATAAAAAAAATCTACTCCGCCTGTATTCAAAGCAAGAAGGAACAGTTAATACGTATTTAAAAGAATATAATGTTGATTTTACTAACCTGGAAGATCTTGAAAAATTAATCCAGTACTTAGCAACTTTGTAACTCAGCTTTTTAAAAAGTTTAAAGCTTATAACCAGGGAAAACAGTAAGCATGAAACTTGAATGTTAGAGTTTTTCAAACTACGTTTGACATTCTTTATCACTCTGAGCAATATGAACGCAACTTATTTCCTTGCCTATCTTTAAATTGTGGATACTTGCCATCATTACAAACCTTTTCATAATAAGTTGTTCGGTCCAATCTTGTTACTTCACAATCCCAACAAGTTTTTCCCCAGTCCTTACTACAAGCAAAAGAAAAAACAATGAGGATGCTTAATAGTTTTTTCAATTTGAAAGCTTTTCTTAAAGTTAACGCTAATTGGCAAATTTTAATTCTCCTTTTTTATGACCGGCAATTTTCATTAAATCATAAACGGGAACCTTTTGAGGCACAACTACAAAGGCGGCATATGCAGAGGTCTATATAACCATACTCAACACCATCACTCCTACCAATCCCAAAATAGAGATCAGCGTTTCCATCACCGTCCAGGAAAGAAATGTTTGTTTTAAAGAGATCTGAAAAAACTCTTTGAATATCCAGAAACCTGAATCATTAACATGCGAACCGAAAACACTCCCGGTCCCTACGGCTAATACTAATAATTCCGGAGAGACTGTTCCGGTTGCTAATAACGGAGAAACAATACCCGCTGCTGTTATTCCTGCAACTGTTGCTGATCCAATTGCCACCCTTAACAATGCAGTTATCAGCCACGCAAACAGCAATGGATGAATGCTCCATTGTTTACTAAAAGATGTAATATAATCTGCCGTGCCGCTATCAATTAATACTTGTTTAAAAACGCCACCTGCTGTAATGATGAGCAAGATAACCGCAACACCACTAATTGAATCATTCAGCCATTGCATTACTTGCTGCATTGATCTCTTCTTCGCTACTCCAAGAACAAGAACGGCAAGCAAAACTGAAAGCAATAAAGCAATGGTGGCATCGCCAAGAAAAAGGATCACTTTCTTCACTATTGATTCACCAGGGAAAAAAGTATTTGCTATTACTGCAAAAGCGATCAATAACACCGGCAGTAATGCAAGCATAAAACTTTCAAATACGCCTGGCAATTTTTTTTCTTCAGTTTCAATTTTTTCCATTGGAGGAATTGGAATGTTCAATCTTCTTAAAAACCTTCCCAAAAAAGGGCCGGCAATAATTACTACAGGAATTGAAATAACAAGACCATACATTAAAGTTTTTCCAAGATCTGCTTTGAATGCACCAACCAGGAACATTGGTCCGGGGTGGGGAGGCAAAAAGCAATGCGTGGTGCTTAAACTTGCCGCCATTGGAATAGCGACATATAATAAAGGAAGTTTTGCAGTTCGTGCAATTGAGAATATCAATGGAACAAGAATGATAAATCCTGCATTATAAAATAATGGTATGCCGACAAAAAAGCCTGTAAGTAAAACGGCCCATTGAATATTTTTTTTTCCGAAAGAACGAATAAGTGTGTTGGCGATCTGGCTGGCAGCGCCGCTTAACTCTAAGATCTTTCCAAGAATAGCACCCAAACAAATGATCAATATAACATCGCCCAGCGTACTTCCTACACCTGCTTTCACCGCCTTTAATAATGTATCAGGCTGCATTCCGAATGCAAGACCTGCCAGTAATGCAACGATCAATAACGAAAGAAAGGGACTAACCTTTTTATAAGTAAGAAATATTTGTAACCCGATGGCAAGAACAATGATGACAAGCTGCATAAAAATTTATTGAACGGTATTGCTCAATGTACCAATATTATCGATTGAAATATTTATTTCATCACCGCTTTTTAAAGTAAAATCACTTCCGGGTACAATGCCGGTTCCTGTCATGATCAGGCAGCCGTTTGGAAAACTACATTCGCAGTAAACAAATGAAACAAGTTCCTGCAATGTTCTTTTTATCTGGCTGATCGCTATCGAGCCTTCAAACACTTTTTTATTATCACGGTTGATAGTAAGCGATATCGTTGTGTTGCTATCAAGCGGTTTATCTGTAACATAAATACAAGGACCCAATGCTGCACAGCCATCATAGGTTTTTGCTTGAGGAAGATATAATGGATTTTCTCCTTCAATACTACGGCTGCTCATATCATTGCCGATCGTGTAACCAACAATTTTTCCTGACGATGAAACAACAAGAGTTAATTCTGGTTCGGGCACATCCCATGTTGAGTCTTTTCTTATTCTTACGAATGCATTTTGTCCAACAATACGATGAGGAGTGGATTTAAAAAACACTTCCGGCCTTTCAGCTTCATAAACCTTTCCATAAAAATCCGCTCCGCCTGAAGCTTTACTTTCTTCTTGTCTTCCTACTTTACTTCTTAAATAAGTGACGCCGCAAGCCCACAGCTCTTGCTGGCTTCCTATAGGTGGTAATATATCTTCAAGAACAGAACTGTCTCTTTTTTTTACAACAAGAATAAGATCTTCAATTTTTTCAACAAGCTTGTCATCGTTAATAAATGTATCCCAGTTCTCGTTTTGAACTAAATAAAATTGATCATTTTTTTCTATAACTATGCCTGCCTTTGTCCTGTACAATTTCATACTTAAATATTATTTGTTTTTAATATCGCTCCATAACCATATTAATGATTCTGGCAAAATGGCTCCTCCGTGTTTACCACTATGCGTTCCGGTTCCCTTTTCAAATCTGAATTCATACCCTTTAAACTTCAATGCGGACTCCATTTCAAGATTCGCAAGCCACCAATCACCATGTTCATTATTCAGATCATTACTTCCATCCTGCATAAAAATTTTTATATCCTTCTTTTTATGTTTGCGAATAATAGATGGATAATTATTGCCTCCACGAATGTTGGTATAGCTTCCAATATGGCTAAGCACTTTATGGAAATATTCCGGATGTTCCCATGCAGCAGTAAAGGCGCAGATTGCTCCTGAGGATAGACCACCTATGCCATGCATCTTTGGGTCATTGCTAATATTATATTTCTTTTTTAGTTCGGGAATGATCTCATCCATTAGCATAGTTGTATACCGATCATCAATCACATCATATTCATCTGCACGGTTACTTGCACGAAATCGATTTTCAGGATACTCTTTTGTATTATGTCCGGGATTTACAAATAAACAAATGGTGACGGGAAGTTTCTTTTGATGAATAAGATTATCATAAACAATCGGCACACGGAAATCACCGGTCTCATTCATATAAGAATGGCCATCCTGGAAAACCATTAATGCTACCGGCTTAGTTGAATCATATTGTGCAGGAACATAAACAGAGTATTCGCGGAAATTATTATACAACTTACTTTGCCATTCATATTTTGTAACAATCCCTTTAGGGACGCCTTCTTTTCTCTGTGAATCAGGACCAAGTTGATAAATTGAATCCTGTGCGAAGCAATTAACAGTGTAGACAAATAAAATAAAAACTAAAATTATTTTTTTCATGATGATGAAAGTTATTCCTGCATTTTAAGCCGTAGGAGATACATATCATTCGTGATGTAGATTGTTTTTTCATCAGGCGATAAAGCAATGTTGCTCGTTGCCTCGTCTAATTTTATATGTCCAAGCTTTTTCCCTTCACTATTAAAAATAAAAACACCACCTGGTCCTGTGGCAAACATATTACCGTTTTTATCAATTTTAAATCCATCAGCTGATCCTCTCATAGTTTTAAGTTCTTCCGCTGAACTGTAAAATATTTTTCCATTGGTTAATGAATCTCCGCTGATATCGAAAATATACCAGTTAGGATAAGCTCTATCTGAGCAGGCAACGATCAGTTTCTTTTGATCTGGCGTTAATGCAATTCCATTGGGCCTGGTGATAGAATCAACGAGCAGAATAACTTCACCATTAGTTTTTACTTTATACACCCCGTTAAATGAAATTTCTTTTTTGGCATCTTTGTCATCCTGTGTCTGCAGTCCATAAGGTGGATCGGTAAAAAATAATTCACCGGCACTATTATATACTGCGTCATTCGGGCTACTGAATCTTTTGCCATTATACTTATCCGCAAGTGTGGTAAACTTTGCCTCAGGCTTATCAAGTGGTGCATCCATTCTTGCCATTTGCCTGTTGCCATGCTGACATAAAACAAGATTTCCATTATTGTCAAATGTCAAACCATTGCTACCGGGTTCTTTACATAAAGATGGCTCAGTGCCTGTATAGCCTGAAGGTTTTAAATAAACTTCTTTTCCTTTTGCTTCTGTCCATTTATAAATTGTGTTCATCGGAACGTCGCTAAATAAAAGCATGTTGTGTTTTTCAACCCACAACGGTCCTTCGCTCCATTCAAAACCTTCAGCAATTATTTCTGGTTTGGCATTGGCTGAAATAATGTTATCCAATGCTGCGTCAAACTTTTCAATTGTTCCCGTGGTTTTATACATTGATTCCTTTTTTTTCCCTGAAGGATTATTGTTACAGGCCAAAATGGAAATTAAAATTAAAATGGCAAATGATCGTTTCATATTTTTAGTTAATTGGTATGCTGAATAGAGTTGGTGTAACACAAGAGTGTCCTTCGTTTTGCCCTGATAACTGTACAACCGAAGCTTGATAGTAATACAAAAGCCAGGTATATAAAAATTATATTCAACTTTAATGCGAATCCCTCGTTACAACTGAACCCGAACTTCCCTGCAAAAAATCAAGATCAGCTCCTTTGTCGGCGCCGGTCACATGTTTTATATACATACTTACATATCCTCTGTCTGCCGCAGGTTTTGGTGGCGTCCATTTGGCTCTTCGTTTTTCTAATTCCGCATCTGAAACAGCTAAATGAATTTTTCTTTGGTCAACATCCAATTCAATAATATCTCCATTTTGTACCAAGGCAAGATTTCCGCCAATAGCAGATTCCGGTGACACATGTAGTATCGTGGTACCATAAGCAGTTCCACTCATTCTTCCATCGCTGATGCGAACCATATCTTTTATTCCCTTCTCCAATATTTTTTTGGGCAATGCCATGTTACCAACTTCTGGCATCCCGGGATATCCAACCGGACCAACATATTTCAAAACCATTACGCAGGTTTCATCAATATCCAAATTCGGATCATCGATGCGGGCATGATAGTCTTCAATATTTTCAAAAACAACAGCCCGCCCTTTATGTTTCATCAATGCAGGTGTAGCAGCCGATGGTTTCATCACTGCGCCATTCAACGCAAGATTTCCTTTTACTACCACGCAACCCGCTTCAGCGATCAACGGTTTATTATAAGTAGCGATCACTTCTTCATTATAACATTCTGTACTTCCCTGGATATTCTCATGATGATTTTTTCCTGTAACTGTAATAACATTTTTATGCAAATGACTTTTCAATTCATTTAAAACAACTGGTAAGCCCCCGGCATAATAAAAATCTTCCATTAAAAATTTCCCGGATGGCATCAGGTTTACTAATAAGGGGATTCGACTACCAATAGTATCAAAATCTTCTAACTCCAGCTTCACCCCTATTCTTCCTGCGATCGCCAATAAATGAATAACAAAATTCGAAGAACCACCCACTGCAGCATTTACCATTATCGCATTCTCAAATGCTTCTCGTGTAAGAACTTTATCGATCGTTAAATTATCTTTTACCATTTCTACAATTCTTCTTCCACTTAATTGTGCCATTACTTTTTTTCTTGAATCAGCAGCAGGTATCGCAGCAGCTCCGCTTAATGTCAATCCAAGCGATTCAACCATACATGCCATTGTACTTGCCGTACCCATCGTCATACAATGACCAATGCTGCGACTCATACAACTTTCAGCAAATTCACAATCTTCCTGCGTCATCTTTCCTGTCTTCATATCCTCATCAAACTTCCATACATGCGTGCCTGATCCAATTGTCTCTCCTCTATATCTTCCATTCAGCATCGGGCCGCCGGGTACAACTATCGTTGGCAAACCAACACTTGAAGCTCCCATCACTGTCGATGGTGTTGTTTTATCACAACCAGTTAATAACACAACACCATCAATGGGATTGCCGCGAATACTTTCTTCAGCATCCATGCTTGCCAGGTTTCGAAACAACATTGCTGTTGGCTTCAGCAATGTTTCTCCTAAACTCATGATCGGAAACTCAACAGGAAATCCGCCGGCTTCCAGTACACCACGTTTTACACTCTCAGCATGCTCACGAAAATGTGCATTGCAGGGTGTCAGTTCGCTGAATGTATTGCAAATGCCAATAACAGGTCGCCCATCAAAATGATCAGGAGGCATACCCTGGTTCTTCATCCAGCTGCGATAAATAATTCCGTCTTTGTCTTTCCGTCCGAACCAATCCTGGCTTCTTAATTGTTTATTCGTTTTCATTTATGTAAAAATAGACGTTCAGTGAAATCAAAATAATGTCGGGGACATAAATATATTTCTCACCACAGATTATCTGTCATGGAAAAAAAACCCTTGTAAAAACAAGGGTTTATAACTATTGCTTCTGCCTGCATGAGAAAAATTTTTATTTATTCCACCAAACCTTTGTATCCAGTTTATCCGGCCCCTGTCTTGAAATTGCTGCATTAAAATTTGTTGGATTAACAGATTGCTCGGAGTTTGGATACGTAAGTCTGAAGATAAATGCAACTTCCTTTCCGGGATAAGGATTTGGTGCTAATGCAGGAAATCCTGTACGCCTGTAATTTGCAAATGCTTCAGGTCCGTTTAAAAATGAAGCGATCCAATATTGTGTTCCGATTTGTTCAAGTGGCATTGCAGGGTCAAATGGATTACTGGTTAAATAAGTTGTAATGTCACCAGCAGCAATAGCAGAACCCGCATCAAAACTCGCCATCTGTTGCATATGAAGTGTTACTCCGGCATCATAGTAACCTTGCACCGTGCCTGTTGTTATCCATCCTCTTTGCCTTGCCTCTGCCAATAATAATTGAGTTTGGGCTGCAGTAACCAGGAAGCAGGGTGCAGTTTGTTTTACGATACGTGTACGATCCGCCTGGCTAAAATCATAAAAGCTTGCACGGCCTACAGAAACGGCATACACATTTGCGGTGTTATTGTCAAACCCGAGGGGTAAACCAAACTGTGCTGAAGGAACCGTAGTGCGGGAGGCTGTAGTTTGTGTTCCTCCCGATGTGGCACCGGCATAACGTACTGCGATGGCCTGCAAACGGGGATCATTTCTATTTTTTAGGGAATCAACAAAAGGTTTAGTAAGGTAAAAATTTGCGGCCTCTGTAGAGTTGAGTGTAGCACCAATTGGATTAGTATAATTAGCATCATGCCTGATAAATGCATTATCAGCATTAGCAAGAATAACTCCACCCTGGAAAGCGGCCTGCGCAGTTGATTGGGCTTTCGTAGCGTCTGCTTTGCTAAGCCGCATTCCGGCACGTAACATAAGTGAATAAGCAAATTTTTTCCATTGAGCAACAGCTCCGCCATATAAGATATCTCCATTCTCAATTTTACCAGCAGCATTTAGTGCGGTTGCTGCTTCGCCTAACTCTTTAATGATATCTGTATAGATTTGTTGCTGTGCATCATAAACAGGAAAAAAGTTTTGATCAGAATATCCTTTGCCACCTTGCGTATAAGGTATATCACCATATTCATCAGTAAGAACCATATAAGCATAAGCCTGGAAAATGCGGGCCATTTGATACAAATTAGCCCTGTCTGGATTACTCTTGGTATTTACAATAACATCATTAGTATTCCTGATCACATTACGATAATAGTTTTGCCATATTATTTGTGTATTTCCCCTGTTATCGGAATTAAAATTTGCTCCATTTAATACTCCGTTATTTGGAGAAATGATCTGTTGGGCAACACCCATATCATATGAAAGGGATGAATTTCCTGGGAAGGAAACGTTAACCACCGCATTATTTAATAGGTAAAGCGGATCTATTATCGTAGGATTGACCTTGTTTGTGTTCAAATCATCAAACCCCTTATCACATGATGATGCAAACAGTACAATCGTCAATAAGCAGCTATAGTTGATTATTTTTTTCATGATTTAATTGCATTAAAATTTAACATTCAAATTAAAACCAATCCCTCTTGTAGTTGGAACGCCTGTTGATTCCATTCCTACTAAGTTATCAGAACTGTAGCCGAATGATTCCGGGTCAATATTATCAACCCATTTTTTTAAAATCAAAACATTGTTCGCTACCAGGTTAAGCTTTACACCCTTCACAGGCCATTTTCCAGGAATGAATTTTGTAAAGTCATAGCCAATTGTAATTTGACGTAGCTTCCAATAACCTCCGTTATAAACAACATCTTCCATTATTTTTATTGAACGGAGATATCCCCAATAAGGGTCAACCGGGAAAACCTTTACGGTATTTTCTGCTCCTGCTGATGTCACTCCTTTTCCAATGATGCCGTTATCCCTGCCTTCTAAGGTCATTTTGTGCAACCCATGTCTTATTGCATTGAAATTTGTGCCCGAAAGCATTTTATTTCCCAATTTATAATCAATCAAAAAAGAAAAACTAAGCCCTTTATAATTAAAAGAATTAAGGAATCCCCCTACCCATTTAGGCAAGGCGCTTCCCCACATGATCTGATCAGCACTCCTTTGAACAATTCCATTTGTGCCATAAACTTTGTTTCCTTTTGCATCCCTCAAAAACCCGTAAGTTGTTATTTGCCCCATTTCCATTCCTACAACTTGCCTGAGTTCTCCCTGGCCATCAAATACATGTTGTCCTACTGTAATTCTTTCTCCCTGGGTCTCTGTTAACAAACTGAGCACTTTGGTTTTGTTATAAGCATTATTAAAGGTAAAATCCCATGTGAAATTTTTTGATTGGATTGGGATCAGATTGAGCAATATCTCGATGCCATTATTCTCGCTTTTTCCGCTGTTAATTCTTGTATCAACGAAGCCCGACCCATCAGATATTTGCGCCTGTACTATCTGGTCAGTAGTTATTTTTTTATATGCGGCTAGATCAAGATTCACTCTATTCTTAAACAATTTTAGCTCTAGACCAATTTCCGTTTCTGAAACTGTCATTGGTCTTAGATTAGGGTTAGGCACTGTAGTACCCAACGGCCCGCCAAGAGGTTGCAGTGCTCCCGATGGATTAGCCAGTAGATTTCCATTGATGCCGTAAAACAATTGACCGGCATAAGGCGGTACATCTGAATCGCTTCCTACCTTGGCATAAGCAAGTCTGAGTTTTCCATAAGACAACCAGGAGAATTTCAACTGTTCTGAAAAAACATAGCCAAGGGAAAGAGAAGGATACACGATGCTGCGATTTTCAGGAGACAACGTAGAGAACCAATCATTTCGCACTGTTCCGTTCAAATAAAGGAATTTTTTAAAAGAGACTTCTGCAGAACCATACAAAGAGTTTACACCTCTTTCTGAAAGATCATAAGTAGGAGTTTTTACTCTCGCATTTTGAACAGTATACAAATCATATACAACAAAATCCTGGGCCTGTACGCTATTATAATCTGATCGTCTCCTCATTTGGTTACCGCCAAGGGTTAAGTTGGCTCCAATGTTTCCGAACTCACGTGTTGCTGATACGAGGAAATCCACATTGGTTTCCCTGAAACGGCGGACTTCCTGAGTGTACAATCCATCAGTAAAACCAGCAGGTGCAGCTGCTCTGGAAGCATGTCCTGTTGGGTAATTGTTATAATCTTCATCACGTGACCAATAATCCTGTCCAAACCGGCCCTGGACGAAAAGCCATGGAAGGATGTCATATTTCGCAGAAACATTTCCAAATATCCTATCCCTGCGAACATTGTGAAATTGCTCTGCCAAAACCCAATAAGGATTAGTGCGGTTCATAAATCTCGAATAAATAAATTCACTGGTAGGATATCCTCTTGATGGATCATATTTATTTGCATCCAGTACATCAAGCGGCATGGAGTTGGCCATGTTAAACAAAGCGGTAGGAATTGAATTATCCTGGTTGGCAATATTGGGAGGATTTTTGATCTCCTCATTTGCATAATTCATATTACCAGCAAAACTTAACTTATCAGAAAGATCATAAGCAAATCCCAAATTGATTGTTGTCCGTTTAAATGTATTATTTGGTGTAATTCCTTTGCTATTCAAATTTCCAATAGAAAGATTTAAACCTCCTTTTTCACCGCCTGCGGCCAGCGAAATAGTATTCGTAATGTTTTGACCATGCCTGTAAAATTTTGTAAGAATATCATGCTGTGGTTCATAAGGAACTGTAAGTGCATTGAATAAAACCTGTGTCATACCTGGTTGAAATTTCTCTCCAAAAGACCATTGACCAGAATTAGGTTTTGCTCCTGTAGGGTTGGCTGTTGTTGGTTTTGGACGAATACCATTTTCACCCTGGCCATATTCATATTGATAGTCGGTAAAATCCAAAGGGGTTTCATCGGTATAATTTATATTATAAGTAACGCCTATACCCTTTCCTTTGGGTCTTGTCTTGGTGGTGATCATAATAACACCATCTTTTGCCCGGGCGCCATACAAAGCCGAAGCTGCTGCCCCTTTCAAAATGGACATGCTTTCGATATCATCCGGATTTATACTTTGAAGTCCATCACCGCCATCAGCGGTATTTCCACCACCACCACCGCCACCTCTTACACCAATTGAGTTATCATTGCTTAAAGATCCTATGCCAACCGGGTTTGTTCCAAAATTTGTATTGTCTATGGGTACGCCATTAATAACAATAAGCGGGTTATTTTGGCCCGTGATAGATGATTGACCCCTGATCCTGATTTTTGATGTACCAGCCGGTCCCGTACCAAGAGAAGATATATTTACACCAGCTACTTTACCCTGTAAAGCATTCATAACATTTGGACTTCGGTTTACGGTAAGCTCAGCCGGGTTTACGTTTGTAGTAGAATAGCCGAGGCTCCTTGACTGTTTGGTAATACCTAATGCAGTTACCACAACTTCACTCATACTTCGGCTATCAACAGTCAAACTGATATTGACTTCTGAACGTCCTGAAACAGCAACCTCAGTTGTTGTGTAACCAACATAACTAAATACAAGAGTTGCTGTTGAAGATGCCGTTATGGAATATTTACCTGCAACGTCGGTTGTAGTACCGCCTGCCGTTCCTTTAACGGTAACTGAAACACCTGGTAGAGATTTTGCATTTTCATCTGAGACAGTACCCGAAACAGTTTGAGCTTGAACAGCTGTAAAAAAAGAGAAAGCCAACACTGACAGTATTAGCTTCATGAAGCCAGGCTTGCGCCTCGGCTTTGCGTTTAATTTCATAATAGCAAGTTGTTTTGATTAACAATAGCAATCTCGGAAATGGATTCCGCGAAAAATCCAGAATCTAAAGTATCTGACTGTTCAATCAAAAACTTCCAAAAAAAAACAGTGATGAATTTTGTACAAGTTGGAACGGGATAAATTCATTTCTTTATAGCTGCAAGAACGATTGCTTAATTTAACAATTGCATGCACCAATTTGTATTTCAACAAGGGCTATCGGGAGAATTACAATTATTCCCGCACATCATAGAGCTTGGTGCAAAAAAAAACCATGCAATTCACCTTAATTCATTTCCCCAATCTACTTCAGGGTGTATTCGCATTTATTATATAAATGAAGGAAAATTTGAATGGAGGGTTAATGACGAGTCTTATATACTTTATCCGGGCGACGTTTCTCTGATCATGCCAAATGAAAAATTTGGGAGTGAAAAAGGGATTCTTGAGATCGGAAGCATCTCGTGGATACATATTAAAATATCCAATCACGGAAATAATGAATTACTATCAGGAAAGTGGAGTAGTCTTTCAGAAACAGAAAGCCAGGCTATTAGCAAAGTTCTTTTAATGAGCACCATGCCGGTACTTTCAAAATTACCGGAAGCAGGAAGAATACTTCGGTATATACATGATGAAATTCTGAACCAGGAAATAGGGTATACAACAAGAGCTAATCAACTCATTGACGAATTGTTTATCACTATTACAAGACATCTTACAAAACAAAATAATCGTGCAAGAGATTTTCCGAAAGTATTCATGCAACTCGAGCAGGCATTGCGTCAAAATCTTTCCCACCAATGGACTGTAGAAGAAATGGCAGCCATAGCAGGCATGGGTACTACTTTATTTAATGAAAAAGTAAAAAACTATACTGGCTTCACCCCCCTTAATTACCTGATCAATATTCGTATTTCTGAAGCGATCAAATTACTTAAGAAAAAAGAAGTCAGCATCACTGATATCGCTTTAGACACAGGGTTCTATTCATCACAACATTTTTCAACAACCTTTAAAAAACTCACTGGCTATACGCCGAGTGAGTTTAGAAAAAATAATTTATCACAAGATTAATTGCATACTATGAATTGTATAATCACCATTGAACTTGGCACAAATGCAGTAAGAGTATTTGCATTTGACCTAAACGGTAATGTCATCGGTTCGCAACGAGGCTACTATCCTACTTTCCATACTGAGCCCGATTACAGTGAACAAGATCCTGACCAAATGTTCATCACTATGCTGTATGCATTAAAAAATTTATTGAATGAACATATTCATCCTAAGAAATATAAAGTTGCCTCTATTTGTTTCAGCGCATCAATGCATAGTGTATTAGCTGTAGACAAAAATGGAAATCCTTTAGGAAACGCAATTACATGGTCAGATAACAGGGCAAAAAAAGAAGCACATAAATTAAAAACATCTGCGCTGGGAAAAACTATTTACACGGCCACTGGTACGCCATTACACCCCATGTCTCCGTTAATGAAAATCGCCTGGATAAAAAATAATGATAAAGAAAGATTCAAACAAACAAGTAAGTTTTTATCCATCAAAAGTTATATCATCAAACAACTTACTGATGAGTACATTATTGATTACAGCATTGCATCTGCAACTGGTTTATTAAATATTCATAAAATAAAATGGGATACTGATGCTTTGAAATTTGCAGGAATAACTCCCGCTATGCTGCCAGATCTTGTTCCCGTGTTTACTCCATTGGGCAAATTGAAGAAAGCGTATCAGAGTTCGCTTGGATTACCCGCTGATACAAAAATAATTGTTGGCTCAAGTGACGGTTGCATGGCGATACTTGGTGATGGAGTGAAAGGAGAAGGCAAAGCAACTATAACAATTGAAGATAGTGGCGCAGTAAGAGTAATGGGTGATAAAGTTTTAAAAGATGACAAACAACGTTTCTTTAATTACCTGCTTACTGAGGATCGCTATGTTTCCGGCGGACCAACTAATAATGGTGGAATAATCTTCGAATGGTTCACAAAACAATTTGGTGATTTTAAAAACCCATTTGACATTGAGTACAGCATGCAGGACCTGATCACAGAAGCTTCAAAAGTTCCTGCTGGTTCCGAAGGATTGTTATTTCTTCCTTATTTGCTGGGAGAAAGAGCACCGATCTGGAATGCCAATGCAAAAGGAGTTTATTTCGGTTTAAATATAAAACATGAAAGAAAACATTTTATAAGAGCAATTATTGAAGGGATCCTTTATGAGATATATAGTATTGGAAAAACATTAGAAGAACATCGTGGCATAAAACGACTTTCTATCAACGGAAGTTTTGCAAACATTCCTTTCTGCACACAAATGATCGCCGATATTTTTAATAAGCCTGTACAACTACGCCAAAATTTTCACAGCGTTAGTTATGGAGCATTCCTTGTTGCTGCAACAGAAATGGGTATTTATAAAAATTTGGATGAAGCTGCAAAAACTGTTGTGCTTCCTGATGAATACTTACCAGAAAAACAAAATCACAATACGTATATGAAATACTTCAAAATTTTTGAACGCTTGAGCACCAAGCTGGCGCCAGAGTTTGAAGAGATCGCTAACCTTCAATAATAAAATCAACTTTCAAACACTAAAACTACGCTATATGAAAAAACGAATGTTGCAAATGATCATGCTGTTATATTTCTCCTTAACAATAACAGCACAGCAGGTCACACTTACTCCCGATCAGATAAAAGGATATACTCCTGAATGGAAAGGTGAACGTTTTCCTGATGGAAGACCTAAAGTATCTGACAAAATGCTGGAAAGATTAAAGAAAGTTCATTTGGAAGAAGCATGGGGAGTGCTTCGCAATAAAGGATATCAAAATCAATTTGAAGGCGATTGGATGATCCAGTTTCCTGATTCCGCAATGACTGGAAGAGTAGTGACAGCACAATACATGCCTATGCGTCCTGACGTTGATAAGATCGTAAAAGAGATCGGTAAGAATGAGAAGCGCATCGGCGCCCCAAATTCATGGCCCATTGATGTATTGAAAGATGGGGACGTATATGTAGCAGATAGTTACGGTAAACTGGCTGATGGTACACTGATCGGTGATAACCTTGGTAATGCTATTTATGCTAAGTCACATCGTGGTGTAATTTTTTATGGCTCGGTAAGAGATGTGGAAGGATTAGATGATATCAAAGGTTTTAATTCATGGACAAAAGGGAATGACCCATCTTATATCCAACAGATGATGCTTGCGGGTATTAACGTTCCTATTCGTATTGGCAGAGCAACCGTTTTACCCGGCGATGCGGTGCTTGCAAAAAAATATGGAGTAGTTTTTATCCCTGCACATCTTTTAGATACTGTTGTATTGAATGCTGAATTTATATCATTGAGAGATCAATTTGGTCATCAGCGTTTGCGTGAAGGAAAATATACACCGGGGCAAATAGATACGCAATGGACTGATGAGATCAAAAAAGATTTTTTGCAATGGCTAAAAGATAATCCCGATAAACTGCCGATGACAAGAGAGGAATTAGACAAATTCATGAAAGAACGTAACTGGTAGAAAAGTTACCGATAACTAGTAACACAAATAATATTAAAAACTAAAATTATAAAGTCATGACACCTTCAGAAAAATATTTAAACAAACTTGGTTTAAAAGATCAGGACTCAATTGAAGTACCTGCTGTAACCAACAAAAATGAAGAAATTGAAAATAGCCGTCGTTCATTTTTTAAAAAATCAGCAATGGGTGGCATTGCATTAGGCGGTGCATTTATGTTTTCACCAATTGAAGATATAGTTGCACAAAGCACTCAGAAAGTATCTCGCTATGGCGCTCCTTCCGATCTAAAAATAACAGATATCCGTTATTGCCTCACAGCTGTGATGGGTGGGACTGCAATCATCCGCATTGATACAAACCAGGGAGTATATGGATTAGGCGAAGTAAGAGACGCAGCTGATGTACGTTATGCATTGATGTTAAAAAGCAGGATACTTGGAGAAAATCCATGCAATGTTGAATTGATATTTAAAAAAATAAAACAGTTCGGCGGACAAGCAAGACAAGCCGGTGGTGTATGTGCTGTAGAAATGGCCCTATGGGATATATGCGGCAAAGCATATAATGTTCCCTGCTGGCAATTGCTCGGTGGTCGCTATCGTGATAAAATAAGAATGTATGCGGACACGCCGGAGTCTTCTTCTCCCGAAGAACAAAGAAAGCTGATTAAATACCGAACTGAAGAACAAGGATACACATGGTTAAAGATGGATGTCTCTATTGCTAAGCTAAAAGGAATACCCGATACATTGGTCAATGATAAATTCTGGCAAAACGCACAAGGTAATCTTGCCCAATGGGGTGATCAAAGTAATATGATGTCTTATGGAAACACATTACATCCTTTTACACAGATACAAGTAACCGATAAAGGTTTAGAAGTATTACAAAATTTAGTGGAACATGTTCGAGGCATGGTTGGTTATGAAATTCCTCTCTCTACTGATCATTATGGACATTTTGATTATAACAATGGCATTCGTTTAGGCAGAGCTCTTGAAAAATACAGGCTTGCCTGGTTAGAGGATATTGTTTCATGGGAATATACTGATCAATACAAAAAAATGTCTGATGCATTAGAAACTCCTGTACTTACTGGCGAGGATATTTATTTATTAAAATATTTTAAACCATTAATTGATCAACGTGCAGTTGATATTGTTCATCCTGATCTTGCTTCTTCAGGCGGCCTTTTAGAAACAAAACGAATTGGTGATTATGCTGAAGAAAATGGAATTGCTATGGCCATGCACCAGGCAGGTACTCCGGTTTCATTTATGGCAAGTGTTCATTGTGCTGCTGCTACTCAAAATTTTCTTTCATTAGAACATCATTCTGTTGATGTGCCATGGTGGGAAAGTTTGGTAAAAACAACTGATGGAAGAAAATTGATCACTAAAGGTTTTGCAAATCTTCCACTCACTGCACCGGGTCTTGGTATAGAATTAAATGAAGAAGTAGTAAAACAACATCTTCATCCTTCTGATAAAACTTATTTTGAACCAACGACTCAGTGGGATCAAAAACGTTCGCATGACAGGATATTCAGTTAAATAAATTTAATTAAGATCAAATCAAAACTAATGAGTGGAAAAAAGAGATCAGTTTATCATTTGTTTTATGCAGTAGCAGGGCTACTTGCCATACTGTTTGCCTTTTTTACTTATAAAGAGAATCATGATGTAGCTGGTTGGATGTTGACATTGTTATTTGTAAGTCTTGCCATTGCTTTCAGAGGGCATCATTTATTAAAAGGGTTTTCTTACACGGTAAGTATCATCGCCGCTGTTTGTATGGCATTGTATAATCCCCAGTATTTTATTTCAATTGGTGATTTTAAATTATCAAAACTTACAATACCGTTATTACAGATCATTATGTTTGGTATGGGAACAGAGTTAAGCTGGAAAGATTTTGCAGAAGTTTTTAAGTCCCCAAAAGCGGTTGTTGCAGGGCTTGTTTGCCAATTCACCATTATGCCATTTCTCGGTTTTGCGATTGCAAAGTCATTTAATTTTCCTGGTGAGATAGCTGCAGGCGTTATTTTGATCGGATGTGCACCGAGTGGATTAGCATCAAATGTGATGGCTTATCTCGCAAAAGCAAATCTTGCCTTATCAGTTTGTATTACTAGTATGGCCACTTTACTGGCTCCATTATTAACGCCGCTACTGATGAAAATGCTTGGCGGCACTTTCATTGAAATAGAATTCTGGAAAATGGTATGGGACATTACCAAGATAGTTCTCATCCCAATCATAGCAGGTTTGATCTTTAATTATTTTCTGCATGGAAAATTCAAATGGCTTGATAAAGCAATGCCTTTCTTTTCAATGGGAGGCATCATGTTTATCATCATCATTTTTATTGCAGCAGGAAGAAATAGTTTACTACAAGTGGGATTACTTCTCTTATTAGCTGTATTCATTCATAATGTCGGTGGGTTTTTGATCGGTTATTGGGCAGCACGGTTGATGGGCTTTAAAGAAAAAGATTGCCGTACAATTTCCATCGAAGTAGGCATGCAAAACGGCGGACTTGCTTCTGGTCTTGCATTGAATATGGGGAAAATGGCAACAGTAGGATTGGCTCCTGCAATTTTTGGATCATTAATGAATGTAACCGGATCAACGTTGGCAAGCTGGTGGCATCACAAAAAACCAAAGGAGGATAGAACGGAGGTTCGGGAAACACCAGTATCTAAAATAATAATTTGATCATTATAAATTCTATTATATGTCAAAACTGAAATATGTTTTGTTACTCTTTGCAGTAATTACTTTTTGCAAAGGATCACAAAGTCAGCAAGTACAGATATCAAAAGAGCAACTTATTGCTTTAACGCCTTTGTGGACAGGCGATCGATTTCCCGATGGTCGTCCGAAAGTACCTGATGAGATTATGAAGCGAATGAAATCGGTAAGTGTAGAAGAAGCATGGGCCGTTATGAAAAATGCTGGCTATGGGTACCAGGTAGCAGAAGGTTGGCAGGTAATAAATCCTGATAGTGTGTTAGTGGGAAGAGCAGTTACGGCAACATTTATGCCTGGTCGTCCTGATGTTTGGAAAGCCATTGACTCCGCAGGTAAAAAAGAAGTAAGAAGAGCACAAAATGTTTGGGCAGTTGAATTATTAGTTAAAGGTGATGTGTATGTAGCTGATCAGTTTGGCGCACATCGCAATGGGCCAACGATTGGCGATAATGTTGGCAATGCAATTTTTGCCAGATCAGGTAATGGCATTGTATATGACGGGGCATTGAGAGATGTGGAAGGTTTGAAAGAAATTGATGGCTTCACTGCTTTTTATAGCAGCTATGATCCTTCGTATCATAATCCAACGGGAGATCTGACTACGATGATCATTGGCATCAATCAACCAACAAGAATTCGTACTGTAACTGTTATGCCGGGTGATGTTGTGTTGGGAAAAATGGGGGTTGTGATTTTTATTCCTCCGCATTTAGCAGAAAGAGTCGCTACAACTTCAGAGATCGTTCGTCTTCGTGATATGTTTGGTCATCAACGATTGAAAGAAGGGAAATACACAGCGGGTCAAATTGATACAAGATGGAGTGATGAGGTCGAAAAAGATTTTTCCAAATGGCTGAACGATCACATTAATGAGCTGCCTGTTCCCAAAGAACAAATTCAAAAATATTTGAAAGACCGTACATGGTAATGAAATCAATAATTAACAATTAAAAACTAATTAATGATAAACTCAACATCACGCAGAAAGTTCTTAAGCAAGGCTGCAATAGCTGCTGCAATTACTCCTTTCGCATCATTGTCAACTTTTGGCCAGGGATATGAAGAGGCAATTGATAAAACACCAAAGCGATCTGCACCTGCCGATCTAAAGATCACTGACGTAAAATGTGGTTACATACGTGGAAGTGTCATGGTAAAAATTTATACCAACCAGGATATTTGTGGATGTGGTGAAGGTGTGGATGCAATACCTGGCACTTATCACTTGGTAAAAAATTTTGGAAACAGGATCAAAGGAAAAAATCCATTGAACGTTCATCGTCTTTTTGAAGATATCCGCCGGTCGGGTTTTTTCCAGGGAGCACAATCGGGAATGTATGTTGCAGTTCTTTCAGCTATAGAAACTGCCCTATGGGATATTGCGGGCAAAGCATTGAACTTACCTGTTTACCAATTACTCGGTGGAAAATTTCGTGATAAAATAAGAGTGTATTGCGACACGGCTTTGTATCAACGTAACTTGCCGCAACCAAAAGATTTTGCTGAAGCTGCATTAAGATCAAAGAACATGGGATTTAATGCAATGAAATTTGATCTCGACCAGGCCAATGATCCAAATAAATATGATGCATATAACTGGACAGCAAGTCCTGCAGAATTGCAAAGAATGTATGATCAAATTGCTGCAGCCCGTGAAGCAGTTGGTCCCAAAATAGATATCCTTGTTGATATGCATGGGAGATATGATGCGGTAACAGGACAGGCAGTAGCAAAACGATTAGAACCTTTGAATCTGCTTTGGCTTGAAGAGCCAATACCGGCAGAAAATGTTGAAGCCTATAAATTAATTACTGAATCAACAAGTACACCAATAGCAGCGGGAGAAAATCATTACCTGGCTCATGGCTTCAGAAGAATGCTTGAGATCGGTGCCGTTGATATTGTAATGCCCGATCTGCAAAAAGCAGGTGGCCTGGGTGAAGGACAACGAATTGCTAATCTTGCTAATTTATATTACACACCATTTGCTCCTCACATGGTTGCATCTTTTCTCGGCGCTATGGCTGCCGCACATGTATGTGCATCTGTTCCAAACTTTTTAATTTTAGAATGGCAATCGTATTTTCATACTGACCCGATGTTCAAGGATATTATAAAATATGATGGCGAATGGGTAAAGGATAGTTTTATTACTCTTTCTGAAAAACCCGGCATTGGGGTTGAAATAAATGAAGAGGGAATGAAAAAATATGCGATAGCAGGAATTCCCTTTTTTGAATAAACAGGTTACAAATAAATAAAATAAATCATGAACACACGTAGAAATTTTTTACAGAAGCTTACTGGTTCATTAATTGCATTACCACTTTTATCAAAACAAGTTCAGTTGGAAAATTTGAATGAAATAAAGGATAAAAAATATGAGGGGCCTATTTTACGAGTAGCTATCATGGGTCTTGGTAGCTATGGAACCCGTGTAGCGGATGCAATGAAGGATTGCACAAAAGCAAAACTGGTTGGTGTAATAAGCGGCACACCATCTAAAATAACAGCGTGGCAATCTAAATATAATATCCCTGAAAAAAATTGCTACGTCTATGAAAATTATGATAGCATAAAAAATAACCCTGATATTGATGCAGTATATATTATCACACCAAATGCATTGCATAAAGATGCGGCCATAAGAGTGGCCAAAGCTGGTAAACATGTTATTTGTGAAAAACCAATGTCGATCAATGCTAAAGATGGAGAACAGATGATCGCAGCTTGTAAAAAAGCAAAAGTGAAGTTGCTGGTGGGTTATCGCATGCACTTTGAACCAAAAACGCTTGAGATAATCCGTATGAGAAAAGACGGAGAGTTGGGAAAAGTTTTATTTTTCCAGGGATTGTCTGGTTTTCGCATTGGTGATCCAACACAATGGAGATTGAAAAAAGAATTGGCTGGCGGAGGCTCCATGATGGACATTGGAATTTATTCGATTAACGGCGCCAGGTATATGATAGGTGAAGAGCCGATTTGGGTAACTGCGCAGGAAACAAAAACAGATAAAGAAAAATTTAAAGAAGGAGTTGATGAAACAATTCAATTTCAATTAGGTTTTCCCAGTGGCGCAGTGGCATCATGTTTATCAACTTATAGCATGAGCAACCTTGATAGCTTTTTCTTAACTGCTGAAAAAGGATTTGCAGAATTGAAACCCTCCACTGGCTATGGCCCTATAAAAGGTAGAACAAATAAAGGCGAGTTGGATCATCCGCATGTGACGCATCAAACAGTACAGATGGATAGAATGGCAGAAATTATTTTAGAAGGCAAACAACCCATCGTACCTGTTGATGCCGAAGAGGGATTGAAAGATCTGAAAATAATGGATGCAATTTATGCAGCAATTAAAAGTGGCAAAAAAGTTAACTTGTCACTGTAAGCTTAGAAATAGTTAAATGATACGCAGTCTTATTCTTCTGGCAATTATCTTTTCATTTTCTTTCAGCTATAAAATTGTAGCTGAAAGAAAAACCTATTTCTCAAAAAGAACTGAAGCAATGTCAAACAACATAAACAAAAAAAATGTTTGGGTATTTATAATGGCAGGTCAATCGAACATGGCCGGTCGCGGCATTGTTGAACCAGAAGACACAGTTTCCGACAAAAGAATTTTTTCAATTAATAAAGATGGACAGATCATCTTAGCCAAAGAACCGCTGCACTTTTATGAACCTGAAAGAACAGGTCTTGACTGTGGACTTTCATTTGCAAAAACACTTATTACAAAAATTCCCGCCGACATTTCTATATTAATTATTCCAACTGCTGTAGGCGGCAGTTCGATAAGCCAGTGTGGTTGCGATTCAGTTTTTCGAAATGTAAAATTGTATTCAAATTTTTTATCAAAAGTTGAAATTGCCAAACAAAATGGGATCATAAAAGGAATTCTCTGGCACCAGGGAGAAAGCGATGCCAATGAAAAAAATATTCCTCTTTATAAACAAAGACTTCATTTATTATTTTCAAAATTCAGGTCAGCAATTGGAAATAATGAACTACCTGTTTTGCTTGGAGAACTCGGTTCATTTTCGAATACCCAGGCAAACTTTGATTTGATAAATAAAGCAATTCATGATTATGCTACAGAAGATAAGAACAGCCGTATTATTTCAACGAAAGACTTAAAAGACAAAGGCGATCATTTGCATTTTGATTCAGAAGGGCAAAGGACGATGGGGAAGCGATTTGCTAATGCGTATTTGGGCATGCATTGAAATACATCTCCTTATTTTTTAAATTATTTAAATATCATTTTATGGCAGCAGGAAAAAAGATACTGATCATTACCGGTGATGCGGGTGAAAGTTTTGAGATCCTTTATGCATCACACAGATTAAGAGAGGAAGGCTATATCCCGGTGATAGCTGCACCAACTGTGAAAAGAATGAACCTCGTAATGCATGATTTCGAACCAGGATGGGATACTTATGTAGAAAGAATGGGCTACATCATTGAATCGGACATTTCATTTGATGAAGTGGATACTGCTGAGTATGCAGCTGTTTTGATGCCCGGAGGCAGGGCGCCAGAATATTTGCGCAATGATGCAAGAGTAATTAAGATCGTAAAAGAATTTTCAGAAAGTGATAAATATATTTTTGCCATTTGTCACGGCTCGCAAATTTTGGTGACTGCAGGATTAGTGAACAATAAAAAAATAGCTTGCTATGAACATGTAAAATCTGAAGTGGAAGCATGTGGTGGCATATACATTACCCCGGACGAAGCGGTAAAAGATGGAAAAATTGTTACGGGAAAAACCTGGCAGTCGCATCCGGAATTTTATAAACTAGTTTTTAGTTGCCTGAAGGAATCTGTCGAAAATGTAACTAAGGTGGCAGGGACTTTTTCTTAAATTATAGTACTGCTTTATCCATCACCTGCATGGTTACTAATGCATCTTCCAATGTGCAAGGATTAACACCTTCTCCACGAAAAAATTTCACTACATTATTTATATGCGGTTGTTGAATATTTACAGGGTACTCCAATTCTAATGTTTCTATACCAGCATCCGTAGTTAATTCTATTGGACTAACCCGGAAAAAACTAAAACGAATGCTTCCCTTATCACCAATGATCTCGCATGAATCATGGGTAGCAGTTTCGGCTACATTAAAATCCCATACGCCATTAAAATAAATATCATTTGCAAATGCGATCTGGACCAGTGTGAGATCAGGTGCATTGTATAGCTTTCCCTGGTTAGCGGCTTGTACATGTACATGATGTGGAGTTCCAAATATCCAGTACATAATATCCAACTGGTGTGGTGAAAGATCATGAAATAAACCTCCGCCTGATATTTCCGGATTAATACGCCAATTATCTTCTGTCTGAGTTATGATCTTACTTACCGTAGGCTGCAATGTTTTCAACAAGATCAACTTCACTTTTCCTATTGCTTCATCATTTACTAATTGTTTTATTTTATTAAACAGCGGCAATCCTCTTCGGTAATGTGCCACACTTACTTTGCCTTCATAGCTTTTTTCCATCCCTATCATCCTTTTTACAGAATCAGAATTTACAGTAACTGGCTTTTCAACATACACCGATTTCCCTGCTTTCAATGCCATCTCTAAATAAGATTCATGTGAAGAAGGCGGCGTAGCAATATAAATTGCATTCACTTCTTTATCATTCATCAGTTCAGCAGCATCAGCATAATATTTTGGCACACCATGTCGCTGTGCAAAATCTTTTGCTTTATCCAAGTTGCGGCGCATTACTGCAACTAATTTTGAATTGGTAACTTTATTGAACGCAGGTCCACTTTTAACTTCGCATACATCCCCACAACCGATGATGCCCCAATTGACTTTTCCGTTAATGTTCTTCATGAAAGTTTATTAGCTTAAATATACCTATGAATTTACCTGTTTTAATAAATAACAGGTGTAAGTATGTGAAATAAAAGTATGCCACCATGACTAAATAATTTTTATCTTTCTCCTTAATAAAATTTTGATCATGGCACCAACCTCTAAAACTTCTTCTTTTTTAATATTCCCCTGGGGACTTTTATCAATTGTATTAGTCCTGGTACTTAACGTTTCATTGAATGATGCATGGTTCAATAAAAACTGGAGTTGGATCGCCTTGGTATTGATCATTCCTGCTGCTATTCTTGAAAATTTCAAGGTTGGTTATTCCACCATGCGGATAATGTTCTTGAAAGTTTTCTTTTCATTACTTTCCTTTTTGGTCGCTGGTATGGCGATTGGTTCCGCTCTTACCGGCTATCACATTGAAAAATTCCAGGAGATCTCCGGGGTAAAAACAGTTAGACTACCGTGGTATGTAATTCTTGCATTAGCTATCTTATTGTTAATACAAATTGTTCAATTATTCAGTATGCTGAAGGCAGTCAAGAGAGAGTTTATGCAATTGGATCCAGATCAATAAAACCAAATGGCTTTTGAAATTAAAATTGCTTGATAGCTGCTTTTAAAAATGGCCATGTGGGAAGTGAAGAAATTATTTTCAACTCGTCTTTTACAGAAGTTTCATTATCCAAAAACCTCAGCACATCCTGGGGTTTGTTTTTTTTAAATAGATCGGTGAAGATTTTTTTTCCCTGAAGTTTGTTGTTATATAAAATATGCAGCAATGTATTGTCATAAAACCTGAATCGCTTAGGTTCATCAGCTATTGTAAATAATGGCTGTCCTTTCAGAAGACAATCCACAATTTGCTTTGATTGCTTTTGTATAAACTGAAAAGTATAGCCACTTGAAGCTTTTGTTTGACCACCTGCGGTTCCAATATTAAATACACCATTATTTTGAAATTCAAATTTTCTATTCGTCATCGGGATTACGCCAAACTCTGTGTTTGAAATAGTATAGTCCTCTAATTTTAAAAATTCAGTGAGATAATTTTTTAGCCCGGCATCATATTGCTGTTTCTCCAAAAGAGTTTTGGTAAACAAAGTATACTCCACAAGTGCTTTTGTTTCGCTAAAAGGAAGTGTATAAGCGAAAGTTGTTCCGTTATCCTGGTGTACCCTAAAATCCATTATCGAAGCAATACCCGGATCAAAAAACGGTTTCGGAGATTCTACTATCCATCCTTTAAAATGTTGAAGTAATTTTATTTCTCCGGGCTGTTTATTTTCCATGCTAGCAATGGAATTGAAAACAATTGCACGGTCAAGATGGAGAGTTTTATCATCAACATTAATAGTCACTCCTTCTTTATGAGAATATCCCGCACTAAGACTTCCATTCAAAATTTCAATACCCGAGTTCTTTTTTATCTCATCAAAGCAGTAATTGTAAAAATCTATCCCCCTAATCATTTTATACTTATATGGGTTAATATTAGTTGTTGCAGAAAAGTCGTCACTTAAAAAGGAGATCGTATCCCACTTACGATAAACTATATCTTCAAAAAAACCTGGTTGGGTTTCCCAGAAGCACCAGGTACGATCATTTTTATTTTTTGGGTCTTTATCTATCAGCAGAATTTTTTTGTCAGCAAACTTTCCACTCCTGATCATTCTCATCAATAAACTTAATGAAGCACACCCTGCGCCACAGAAAATAAAATCATATTTGGAAGAGAGTGACAAACTAAAATTGGTGATTAAAGATAGGGACGATGAAAGGATTGCGACGCAAGGGACGTTTAATCGGAGTTACAATTGTTGGTATCAAAATATCAATTGCTTTCCGGCGCATATTCCACTTTTTTATTTCCCGCCATTAGCTTTTTATCTCGCCTTATTTTATCCCAATATTTTTTATGAACGAGTAACATACCAAAACTTTCACCTTCATGACGATCAAGATGTTTGTGATGCATTTTATGTGCCCATCGAATGACACGAACATAAGAGTTACTGCTTCGTGTAAACCATTTGAATCTCTGGTGAATAATGACATCATGCACCAAAAAATACCCAACGCCATAAGCCATGATGCCAAAACCGATGGATTGCATCCACCATACATTATTAAATGTGCCGAAATAGATCAAGAGGATGCTTGGTACGGCGAAGATGATAAAGAATGTATCGTTCTTTTCAAAAAAACCGGGCTGTACCTGGTGATGATCTTTATGCAGGTACCAAAGAAATCCATGCATAACGTATCGATGTGTTAGCCATGTAAGACCTTCCATAACTATGAAAGTTGCAATTAAAACAAGTATATAATAAAGCCACGTCATTATTACTTCACTTCAATAGTTGAATCTGCGTATCGGCTTTTCCACCATTCTTCAATTTTTGGAAAGGCAAGATGAAACCATGTTGTATATTTCTGCGGATGGGTTTGCAATGTGTTCTTTATCTCTGAAATTTCCTTAAAACAAAAATCATTCACCTCGTCAGGATTAATTCTTAACTGACCCTCATACTCTCCTGCGAAAACATGATCGAATTCATGTTCGGTCAACCCATTGTCAAATGCGGCTTTATAAACAAAATCAAAAATTTTTTCAACCGGCGTTTCAAATCCAAGCTCTTCCTTCAATCTTCTTTGTGCCGCATCTTTTGTTTTTTCACCGGGCAATGGATGGCTGCAACATGCATTTGTCCATAAGCCCCCGCTATGATACTTATTAAATGCTCTTTGCTGTAGCAGCATTTCACCTTTCGTATTAAAAATAAAAATGCTAAATGCTCTATGCAATAAGCCTTGCTTATGTGCTTCCATTTTATCCATGATGCCAACCATGTCATCATGTTCACTCACTAATATTACTTTATCATTTTCCATTATCCTATCAATCCTAATTGGTTTTCGACTCCTGCTCGTAAAACGATCATTGCTTTTTCATAACCAGGTATTCGTATGCGGGTTTCCAACACTCTTGCAGGCTCTAACCCTTTTATTTTTTTAAACAGTGACAAATAATACTTATAAGCAACATATACGCCAAACCTTGATTTCAACGGCAATTTTAAGATGCCGTTATACGCTGTTTTAAAATCCTTAAGAATATCTGCTTCAATTTGCTTTTTGTCCTCCGCTGTAAAATTATTGAAATCACAGCCTGGAAAATACATGCGGGACAAACTGTTGTAATCAGCTTTAATATCACGTAAAAAATTTACTTTTTGAAAAGCAGCCCCTAAGGCCTGTGCTGAAAATTTCAGTTTCTCAAAAAATTCTTTTTTCCCCTCACAAAAAACATAAAGACACATGAGCCCTACTACCTCTGCCGATCCGTAAACATAGTCATTAAAATTTCTTGTGTCGTAATTTCTTTGACTCAGATCCATCTCCATACTTTTAAAAAAAGCGCTGATCAAATCATGATCAATGTTAAACTTATTTACTGTTTGCTGAAAACTATTAAGTATCGGATTTAAACTTATTCTCCTGTCAATAGCAACATAGGTTTCTTTTTTAAACTCTTCCAAAAGAGAAGCCTTATCATAATCATGAAAAGTATCCACGATCTCATCAGCAAACCGGACGAAACCATAAATATTATAAATGGGTTGCCGCATATCCAGGTGTAATAAACGAATAGCAGAAGAAAAGGAGGTGCTATATTCCTTCGTCGTTATCTCGCTGCTCTTATTACTCACTGTATGAAATTTCACAATCATTTCTCTTACTTTATTCGTTCATTAATTTTTCTTTCCTACGATTAGAATATCGACCATATTCTTTTACTACCTCTTTCGCCACCACTTCCCCACTGATCAAACAAGGTGGTACGCCTGGACCAGGTACGGTTAATTGTCCTGTATAAAATAAATTTTTTACTTTTTTGCTTTTACAGGATGGTTTGAATATGGCGGTTTGCATTAATGTGTTTGCTAGTCCATATGCATTGCCCCGAAACGAATTATACTCAGTTGCAAAATCAGAAACAGAAAACGTCTTTTTATAAATAACTGCTTCAAGAATAGATTGCCCTGTATGCTTTTCCATTCGCTTTATGATCTGCTGAAAATACTTTTCTCTAATAGCTTCATTGTCGTTTTGTAAGCCTGACGAAATGGGGATCAACAAAACCATATTGTCACAACCAGTCGGAGCAACTCTATTATCAGTAATAGAATTTACACTTACATAAAAAAGTGGGTTAGAGGGCCATTGGGGATCATCGTAGATCTCTTTTGCGTGTTGCTCAAACGGAACATCGAAAAATAATGAATGATGAATTACATTCTTCAACTTTTTATTTAACCCAACAAAATACAATAAACAACTTGGCGCCATCACTCGTTTCTCCCAATAAGCTTCACTATAACTACGGTATTTTTCTGCTAAAAGTTTTTCCTCTGTAAAATGATAATCTGCTGCGCTGATGATCACATCAGCTTCATGAACTCTTTTATTCGTAACTAAATTCTGGGCTGTACCGTTTTGTACAAATATTTGCTCCGCCTCTTCATTAAAACAAAATTTAACGCCCAACTCAATTGCCAATTCGTACATAGCCTTCACAACGGAATACATTCCCCCATTTGGATACCATGTGCCGCCTTTTATATCAGCATAGTTCATCAAACTATAAAGTGCAGGTGTGTTTTCAGGTAATGCGCCAAGAAATAAAACAGGGAACTCCATCAACTGGCGCAGTTTAGAGTTTTTAAAATATTTGTGTATATGTTTTTTTATGGATGTAAAAACATCGAGCCTAAATACTCCTTTGAAAATATCATGATCAATAAATTCAGTAAATGATCTTCCTGGTTTATGCACTAGTTTATTTATACCTGTTTCATACTTATACTCCGCTTCAGCTAAATATTTTTCAAGTTGTTCACTGGCACCTGGCTCCAATTCATCAACCATTTTTTTGAATTCCTTATAACCTGCAGGTACATCCGTGAAATTATTTTCCCAATAAACCCTATAAGAAGGATCAAGACGTTGCAATGAATAATAATCAGAAACTTTCTTACCAAACTTGCCAAAATAATTTTCAAACACATCTGGCATCCAATACCAACTTGGCCCCATATCAAAAGTGAATCCATTTTCCTTTAATTGTCTTGCTCTTCCTCCTGGTCCGCTGTTCTTTTCTATGATAGTCACCTTCCATCCGGCCTTTGCCATGAACGATGCGGCTGATAAACCTGCAAAGCCACTACCCACAATGATCACTGTAGATGACATAAAGTAAATTTTAATTCCTAATAAGTTGTTCTTTCAAAACCTTACGGGTAAAATGTATTCTACTTTTTATAGTTCCGAGTGGTTCGTTGAGCGATTCTGAAATTTCATGATACTTGTATCCTTCAAGAAATAACAAAAAAGAGTTTTTAAAAATTTTCGGTAGTCTATATATTAAATTGTGGATCTCTTTAAATTGTAAAGAATTTTCTCCTCCATTTCCTACAATTATTTTACCCGATTTGTCTAGTATCTCATTTGCGCCATTATCGAAAATTGTTCTTTGTTTAGATTTTCTTCTATACTCATTGATAAAAGTGTTTCGCATAATTGTAAATAACCATGCTCTAATATTTGTTCCCGTGCTGTATTTATCCCGATTGGCCAGGGCCTTATATAATGTCTCCTGGAAAAGATCTTTTGCAATTTCCGGGTCACGGGTAAGATTTACTGCGAATGGTCTTAATGGATCGGCATTACTTAATAACAATTCACTAAACTCTGCTGCTGACATAAAATACTGTTTAACTTTTAATGACATAAAATTAAACAGACATTTATTACAGTCGCTCCTTTGTTTAAGGATCAAAAGAAAAAAAGGAAGATCCGCTCAACAAAAAAATGAGATAAGGAAAAGAGATGGGTAGTTACAGTGAGGAAATAAATTCTACCAGTTCAACGAGAGAATGTTTGAATTCAACATTTTTAGGAAGGGGCTTTTTATAGCCGTGTGTAGGAAATCCAGATATAATGATCTTTGGCTTGGAGATCTTTTCAGCCGTTTGTCGAAGAAATTTTTCAAAATTGAATCCGGGCGAAGTAGATGTAAGATGTATGTAAACGAAATCTGGCTTTTTAGTGTCATTAACAAACTGAGCATCCTTCAATGGAACATTGGCACCAATATAAAAAACTTCAATACCACGTTTCCTTAATAGATAATAAACAAGCAATAAACCGAGTTCATGATGTTCCTTTTCCGGCAAGAAAAGGAGAAAAGATCTTTTGATCTTTATAACTGGTGTTACCTGGTCAATACCAACGATCAATTTTTGACGAATAATATTTGTTGTAAGATGTTCCTGGGCAGGATTAATATGACCCGTCTGCCAAAGAATACCTATTCGTTCGAAGAAAGGAAAAATTATACGGATGATCACTTTTTCAATTCCATTAGCCGCAATTTGTTTGTCTAAAATTTTTTCAAATCCAGCCGTGTCAAGATCCACCATCATTTGTATCAATTCATTTACAATACGTTCTTGCTGCGCACCGACCAAATCCAATTCTGCCACTCTTGCCCGCAGATCGTTGACAGACATTTTATTTATATGCGAGATCTTGTACCCATATTTATTAAGGATTGAAATGTTCAAAATAGTTTTCAGATCATCGTTGCTATAATAGCGGATATTAGTTTCGGTACGGGAAGGCTTAAGAAAAGAATAGCGTTGCTCCCAAATACGAATCGTATGTGCTTTAATTCCTGAAAGATTTTCAAGATCCTTTATAGTGAATTTGGTCATGATTAATACTTACAAATGACCTGCAAAAAAGTTCAAAAAAAGTTTATAATTCCGGGTTTAGCAGCTTTCCGGCATCAAGCATTTCTTTTAACCCATGAGCTATTGATGAGTTTTGTAAATGAGAAAGATGATTGCTGTTATGCAGATCGGTACCGGCTATGTCATAGTATTCATGTTTCATGAAATAGCGGGCAAGTTCATTTACTGTTTTTCCATAAGCCCCCGCTAACGACATAATGTTGAGCTGAAAAAGATAGCCGGCTGATTTCAATTCTTCAAAAAACTCTTTATTTTTTTCCTGGTAGATATACCGTTCAGGATGAGCAATTACAGGCTGGTAACCTTGCATTTGTATTTCAAAAAGTAATTCTTTAAAATTATACTGTTCGCTGGCCATTGAAAATTCTACCAATACAAGGTTATCTCCAAATGTCAATAATGGTTCTTTATCCGAGAGCAATTTCTTTAAATTATCATCAAGAAAATATTCTGCAGCAACTCCAAGTTCCACATTTACTTTCTCTGTTTCCAAATGCTTTTTTAAAATATCATACTTTTTTAAAATATCATCTCTTTTATTTGGATACATATCCTGCATGACATGTGGTGTCGTGATCAGCTTTTTAAATCCAAGATTGACCAACCCATTTATCATTTCTACTGAAGTACCGAGGTCAGGTGATCCATCATCAATGCCAGGCAATAAATGAGAATGCATGTCAGTCTTAAGCAGGCCATAATCAAATGCATCAGATTCCTTTTTTCCCCACAACTTCATAAAAATTATTATTTCTTACTGTGATTTTTTTTGTCAAGCAGATCATGATATAAGCCACTCATATCATTTACCAGGCGGTGATAGCTAAACTTACTTACTACATGATCTTTACCTGCGTTGCTGAATTTTTTTCGAAGCTCCGGATCATTAACAAGCTGAAGCAGGTTATTCGAAAATGCTTTCTCATCAGTGATCTCAGAAAGCAAAGCTGTTTTATTCTCCAAAACAACATCCGCGATCCCTCCTACTCTTGTAGATACAATTGGCTTACCAGCTGCCTGTGCTTCAATTAAGCTAACTGGAGTTCCTTCATTAAGTGATGTCAAGGCAATAATGTCAAGACCGGCGAAAATAGTATCAATATCTGTTCTCCATGACGTAAAGATCAATGGGTTTGGGTGTGTCGTATCTGTCTGCTTCGTATATTTTATTCCAAGATTATTTGCCATTTGCTCGATTGCTGCCCTGCTTTCACCATCGCCTATTATAAAAGCTTTAAACTTTACACTTGTATTATCAAGCACAGATTTCAATCCTTTCAAAAAAAGCGAATGATTCTTAATCGGCACTAATCTTCCAATTATTCCGATAGCAACAACATCATCACTTAGTCCAAACTCTTTTCTGAATTTATTTCTCTTTTCCTCCTGGTTGATTATAAAATTATCAAGATCAAGTCCAAGTGGAATCACCCGGAATTTATCCGTTGCTGCAATTTTAAAGTCGCCGGATAACTCTTTCTTTTGTACATCACTGATGGCAACTATCGCATCGCTTAAGCTGGCAAGATATCTTTCGGTCCTGATAAAGAAATTTGTTTTTACCGAATTAAAATAAGAATGAAAAATATGGCCATGAAAAGTGTGAACGATCACAGGCACATTAGAATGTTTTGCAGCCAATCTTCCCAATGCTCCTGATTTTGCGGCATGTGTATGAACGATATCGGGTTTAAATTCTTTAATTAACTTTTTTAATTTATTGTAAGCAGCCCAATCATTGTATGGAGAAATTGATCTTTTCATTTCGGGAATGCAGGTAGGATCAATATTATTTGCAGTAGCTAAAAAGTCAGCATCCTGTTCATGATCCTCTTTGCCACCGATTACTAATAATGTATCAAAGTCAGGCTGCATGTATCTTGAGAGATATACTGCGTTTTTCGAAGGGCCACCAATAATAAGGCGATTAAGTATTCTTAGAACTCTTGGCATTTAGGTTTGCAAATTAGTTCAGAATAGTTGGATAAAAGATGATACCAATAAAAAAATAAATGTTCTTTTAAGATTTCCAAGCCATTGAAAGATTGTGGGGTGAAACCATAGAGCAGATTCCTTTGCGACAGATGGTTTTGTGGGAGGTATTTGGCCGTCAACAAAAGATTGTACTACTTGTTTTAGCACAGGAAGTACTGTAGCATACTGAACATAAGGATATGTATAAAAATTATCCTCTTTCCCCGGCTCTGCAAAAACCTGTTCAATGATCCCGCCTGTATCAACTCCCGGATCAACGTAGTGTATTGTTGTACCAAAAAAATTCTTTTGCCCCTTGGCCACGGCCCAGTATCCTCCATGCACTCCACGATAAGCCGGCGTAATGCCTGTATGAATATTTACAAAAGGCGCTGAAACAGATTCCAGCGTTTTTTTAGAAAGTATTCGTGTTCCGTTGACAATTAAAAGATCTGGTTTTAGCTCTTGCAAAAATTCTCTTCCTTTCGTTGAACTAAGTTTATCAATTCGCTTGATTTTTTCTGCAGGTATAGTTGTAAGATCAAGATCGTATTGCCTTAGAATTTTTTTCCTTTTTCCCTGGGAAGTTAATTTCAAAAAAGGGAAAGCAGATAGCATAAATATAACCTGGCCGATAGCATTCCAAAAGCCAATGAATTTAACTCTTCGTTTGAACTGCTCGGATTTTGAAATGGTTTTTTCAAAAACAACAGTATCAATAGGAAAATATTGCCTTAGATAATTATAAAGGATCGTCGTTGAATCGCAGTCTCTGGTCAATAAAACAATTTTCTTCTCCATGATTTATTTGATATTGGAATAAATCTCAAGCATATTTTGAGACTCAATTTTTTCTTCGCGATTTAATTGATGATAAAATTTTAACACCTGTTCAAGAAATTTAAAATTCTCATCCATGTATTTACCGAAATTATGCGGATGCCACCACAAGTGGTAAATCAAGGCGTGCTTTGCTGCAAATTTTATTCCTTGTTTTATCCTCTCGAGTTTTAAACCATCAAGTATTTTAAATTTCGGATTATATGGCCGAAGAAATTGACTTGCAGGTATATTCATAATTTCACTTGCGGCAGGAATAGCATGACAATGATGCCCCGTTATGTTAATATAAGTATCCGCAAAACGTGTTCCCTTTCTGAAAAGATTTTCGTTTTCCCTGGATGTTGGTCTGTATATTCCCGAAGACGCATTACCACGGTAAATTTTTATTCCCTCTTCCAAACATGCATTAATGTGTTCATCAGAATATTGATTACGTGGAAAAACTATACTTTTTATTTCTATGCCTTTTTCTTTTGCTATGGCAATTGCAGCACGTAGATCACTTTGAAATTGACCAATTGTCGTATTCTTTTCAAGTGTATAGAAATGAGAAAATGTATGTGTTCCAATTTCCTGTCCCGGTGTTCTTTTTATTTGTTCAATAAGAGCCGGGGCAAAATGATAAATTTTTTCTAACTCATTTTGTTCCAGATAAGAATATGGATCGTATTCTTTTTTCTTATAAGTAGGTTGCTCAGTAGGCAAGTAACATGTCATTTCCTTTTTTTCATTAAAAAAAAGAAAACCAACTGTTGCCCAGGTGCAATGCACATTGTATTTAGAGAACAACTCAAGCAATTTCGGGACAACATGATGAACGTTGCGAATATTCTCTCCATAGCTTTCCAGTGTGCGGTGATCTCGTACACCCCAGAAAAGTTCGAAATCCAGTGATATGGTAAAAATCCCTTTCCTCACAAATTAGGTTTTACATAAAATATTTCTTGTACCAATGTTGAAAAACAATCAATACCCAAAGCTGCTCAACAATATTTCCAGGAGCGGCAGAGTAAAGTTGTTTTTTCATACTATTGATAAACTCAATATCAAAGATGCCTTGTTCCTTTACAAATTTTTCATTTAGCAGGTCATCGAATATATATGTGTGCAATTCTTCACGGAACCATTTCAACATCGGTATCTCAAACCCTCTTTTTCCACGGTTATAAATTTCCGGTGGCAAAATATTCTGGAAAGCATCCTTTATAATTTTCTTTCTACCTGTCTTGTTTATTTTGTATTCCGATGGTAATGTAAAAGCAAATTCCACGACATGATGATCAAGAAATGGTGAACGCACCTCCACGCTATTCGCCATACTCATCAGGTCAACTTTTACTAACATATCACTTACGAGCACAAGATCAAGATCAGTTTTTAATACAGAATTAAAATCATCATTTATATTAGAAAGATATTTTTCTTTTACTGAATCGATGACGGCGTTGTTGATCTTTGTGGCAGTTTTTTTTGCAATTAATTTATCTACATCAGATGCTGAAAAAGTAGAAGCCCAATGCCAATAGCGTTCCTTTGAAGAAAGTTCAGCCCCTTCAGCATACCGGTTCAATTGGCGGAAAAGATCGGAGAAACGATTATTTCTGCTCTTCGGCATAACTTTCCAAAGAGGAGCACCCATCTTTACAAGACTGCCAGCTAATGATTGTCTTCTTGCCTGCCATTCTGCATAATGTTTATTATAACCTGCGAAAACCTCGTCGCCTCCATCACCGGAAATAGCAACTGTTGCATGTTTTCTTACTTCCATGCAAAGAATGAATTGGGGCAATGATGCTGAATCTGCAAACGGCTCATCCAAATAATTCAACACATCATAAATGTGAGATAAATAATCATCAAACCCTAAACGAAATGTAGCATGATTAGTTTTAAATTTTGTTGCAACCAATTCTGCAAATTGAGTTTCATCAAAATATTGTTCATCTTTAAACCCAATTGAAAATGTATTCAACGATTTTTGATGACGACTGGCCAGTGCAACAATAACAGAAGAATCAATACCACCGCTTAAAAAAGCCCCAAGTGGTACATCACTTATCAACCTTTTCACAACTGCATCTTCTAACAAAGGAACTAGTTCTTTTTGGGCTTGCTCATAAGACGGTGCGTTTTTATATTCATATTTCGGAGTAAGCTCATACCATTTTTTTTCTTCGATATTTTTCCCTTTAAGTATCAACCTTGCGCCTGGGTTTACTTTTCTTACATGCTTCAGCATACTCATGGGCTGAGGGATATAAGATAATTGCAGATACAACTGCAGCGCTTCATAGTTTAATTCTTTTGGAATACCAAAATCATAAAGTGCTTTTAGTTCTGAAGCAAAAATGAACCGATCATCATCAATAAAATAATTCAATGGCTTTTTGCCAAACCTGTCTCTCGCAGCAAATAATTCTTTTGTTTGTGTATCGTAAATGGCAAAAGCAAAAAAACCTTCCAATAACGGAAGGCATTTCTCTCCTTGCTTTATAAAAAGCTCAAGCAATATTTCGGTGTCCGAACTTGTACGAAGTTGTTGTTTTTCTTCAGTCGTAAAATATTTAGTCCGGAGTTCCTGGTAATTAAATATTTCTCCGTTAAAAATAATTGTATAACGTTCCGTCTTATCCCACATTGGTTGATTAGCAGCCGCACTTGTATCAATAATTGCTAATCGTCGTTGCGCCAGTCCCATATCATCGCATAGATAAATACCTTCGTCATCAGGTCCTCTTGTCTGCAGAGTTCGGATGGATTGTCGTAATTTCGAAACCTGTTGTCGGCCTATATCTGTTAAAGCAACTATGCCTGCGATTCCACACATACAATATCCTTGATTTTTATGCAATATATCACTATAACTGATTTCATTTTACTTCCAATTTATCTTTTTATCGTCTTCGTATTTGCCGCTTATTTTAGAAATAAATATTATCCTACAAGTCATCCACTGCATCGTTATTTTATGCCTGCTTTTACTTTAAAAATTATCGGAGCAGTTTTACTTGGAATAATTTATCAATATTATTATAAAGGAGGTGACACTTTGAATTACTGGCATCAAACTCAGGTGATCAATTCTTCTATGAGTGATTCCTTTTGGACATGGTTAAGGCTGATATCAGGAAGAGCTGACGCCTATGACGTAGATGTTTATAATTATACCACTCAGTTTTACTGGTACGGTATCAGAACACCGGAATATCTAATTTCTGTAATAGGTGCATTGATTGGCATATTTACAATGACCACTTATTTACCTACGTCTGTTATTTTTGCAGCCCTTTCTTTTATAGGTGTCTGGAAATTATATATTGTTTTTACTAAATTATATCCAAGACTTTCTAAACATTTGGCATTTGCCTTCTTGTTTATTCCGAGTGTAATTTTTTGGGGATCCGGCTTTATGAAAGACACTATTACATTATCATGTATGGGATGGGTTACTCATTTTTTCTATCTAATTTTTTATGAAAACAAAAAAATTGTAGCCAACTCAATATTCGCTTTAATTTTTCTATATATCATTTATATTATCAAGTCCTATATTGTTATGGCATTCCTGCCTGCAGCCTTGCTTTGGGGTGTGGGTTTGCTTTCTTACAAGATAAAAGATACAAGACTGATTCTTTTTGTGAGATACTTTTTATATGCTTCAGCAATTATTGGCCTGGTAGTAGTAGGGGGTAAATTACAAGCTGAAATGTTTGGAGAATATAATGTTGAAAGTGTTGCCTCTAAAGCCACTGTTACAAGAGATTACTTATTTAGAATTTCCAATGAACAGGATGGTTCTGGTTATACACTTGGTGATTTTGACCCTACTTTGTTAGGAATGTTGGAACAAGCACCGGCAGGAGTAAATGTTACTTTGTTCCGACCATATTTATGGGAAGCAAGAAAACCAATTGTAATGATCTCCGCACTTGAGTCGCTGATTTATTTGATATTTACTGTCGTTGTTATTTTCCGAAATAACCCGATCAGGGTAGTTCAACGAATTCTTTCTGATGAAACACTTCAATTTTGCCTCATATTTACCTTGATATTTTCTTTTGCAGTTGGTATCTCCACTTCCAATTTTGGCTCATTAGTGAGATATAAAATTCCTTGCCTGCCATTTTATACTGCGTTTCTGATAATTTTATTCTATCCACCAAAACAAGAATTAGTACTAAGAAAAGAGAGAGACAAAAGCAGAAAGCAAACTGTTTAAGCTATAATTTTTTTCAATATGTTCTCTCGCAACTGCTCCCATAGAGGAACGCAGTTGGGCATTTGTAATTAATATTTTTAATTCAGCTTTCCATTCATCTTTATTGTTTGCAATGAACCCTGTTTTATTATGCAGTGTCACTGAGGAATTGACGCCAACATTGGAGGCAATAGCAGGAATACCAAGAGAATGATATTGGATCAATTTAAATCCACACTTGCCTTCAAACCACGGACCTATTTTTAAAGGCATTATTCCGATATCTATTTTAAGAAGATCCTCTGCTTCTGTCGCTTCCTCCCACTTTTTAAAAATAAAATCGAATTTATAATCAGGAGGTTTATTAGAAATAATAAGAAGATCAAAATCCATTTCTTTTTTAAGTGCTGGAATAAGGTCTTCGATTTCCTCAAGATTGTGCAAGGTTGAATGTGAACCTGTCCAACCAACTACTGGTCTCTTTTCCGGCCTTGATATTTTAAGACTATCCTTACTTTTATTTGTATCTATCACCGTAGGTATTAAAAATACATTTTTATTATATAGCCGCGCATAAGAGCAAAGAAATTCATTACCACAGGAAACTTTATAAGACCATCGTATTATATGCTTTATTTTCCATGTTGCTTTTAAAAACCTTTTACTTCTTCTTGCCTTCTCACCTCCGGGGATCCAAATAGCATCATCAAAATCATAAATAATTTTTTTTTTGAAAACTTTTGTTAGTAACCACTCAAAAATCGGTGGGCCAACCGATGACGCTTCACGAAGAATAAAAATATAATCGGCTCCCGGAGATAGCATCAAATGTCTAATACGCCTGAAAAACCCCATTATGAGACCATAAGATTTTTTAACATTGTTTCCTTTATCATAAAAAATTTTCCAGGTACCGATATCAAGAAATGAAAATATAGAAAATGAAAACTTATTGTAAGGCAAATAAGGCAAATATTGTTCAACCCTGAATCGCTGTGAAGGTGCCGAATGCTCAGGATAAGGAACCCAAAAATGAATTTTGATCTTTTTCATTCTGCTATACAATGGACAATAGATCAGGAAGTGAGCTGATCAAAATATCGGAGATACAAGTTGGTATTAGTATGTATAGAATATTTTTCCTCAACAGTTTTACGTCCTGCATCCCCTATTTTTTTTCTTAATTCAAATGATTCAATAAGCAAGCTTAGTTTGTTTACCCATTCCTCATCGCTGTCTGCTAAAAAACCATTTTCTCCATCCTGAATTATTTCTGAATTTACTCCAACCGGTGACATAATCGTAGGAACCCCTAATGCCATATATTGAAGGCCTTTCAAGCCACATTTACCCTTCGCCCATTCTGTATCTGGCAATGGCATTATTCCGATATCAAATTCTGAAAGATCTTGCACTTCTGTTTCTTTAATCCACGACAAACCTTCTGTTTGCAACAGCTTATTATAATATTTTCCATCGCCTATGATTTTAAAATAAACCTTCTCTTTATATTTTCTTTTTATAGCAGCCAAAGCCTGAATTTTTGTCTCAAAATGTTCAACTGTTGTTACTGAACCGCTCCAGCCTATACAAATCTTTTCTTTTAATGTTCTATGTTCATTTTTATATAGATCCGTATCAATTGTGACAGGAATGATCACTACATTCTTATTGAATTTACGTGCATATTCAGCTAAATATGTATTGCCAGCAAATACAAGGTCCGCAACTTTTATAATCTCTTTTGTTTTTTCAGAATTTTTTAAAAAAGCCAGTCTTTTATTTGCAGAAGAAACATTTGGGATCCATATACTATCATCAAAATCAAAAATTAATTTGGTCTGCTGGGCGAATTTCTGTTCAAAAAAAGCAGTGCCAAGCATAAAACATTCTCTTTGCACAAAAACAATATCATAATCTTTAGCCCGCCTGATTTCATTCCACCTTTTCCAGGCACTTTTTATAACTATACTTGCTTTTTTAAAATAATGGCCTGGGGAATAGAAAGCCTTGTCATCTTCTTTTGACAATAGCCATGAAAATTCACAGTTATATCCATTCGCATTTAGAAATGAAAGGTATTGTTCGAAACGAAACCGTTGTGATGGAGAACGATCTGGACGATGAAGACATACAAATAATACTCTTTTCATAGTTAGATTTATGAATCAAAAACCTTTGACTGTTGATATTTAAACTGATTAATATTTTCTATTTATCACGAAGTTGAAGCTACATTATGAAAATCCGCCATCAATTGATATATCAGTCCGATTAATATTATTGTTTTTAATAACCATGTCAATAACACTGATTATATTTTCAACTTTAATAAAATTGCCATTTTGCATGCGGGCAGCATGTGATTGTCTAAAATCTTCTGTCATTTGATTGAAGACCGGTGAATTTTCAACGAGACCTAATGATAAAATATTAAAGCGTTGCTTTTTATAAGCATTCGCCAGGCTATGCATAAGACCTATAATACCTGCTTTTGCGGCGGCATAGGATGGGTCATAACTACCTTTTTTCTTTGCTATTGATGAAAATAAAATTGTAACAGCATCTGCCGCTAATTTCTCTTTTAAAGATTGTAGCAGTAATGTTGGTGTAATAAGATTTACCTTAAGCATTTTTATAAAATGATCCTCCGTGATTTGATCCACACCCATCGATGGGTTTATGCCAGGAAAAAAAATAATTGCATCGATTATAAAATTGATCTTATTAGCAAAAGCATTACAATCATCATCACTCACAAAATCAAAATTCAAATGTCTCTGTGGATCATGCTTGTAAACCGGGTATATAGTATAGTAATCACTATATTTCTCAATAAAGACCTTTCCAATAAAACTATTTGCTCCAAATATCAGTATGTTTTTTTTCATTCCGTTTCTTTACTAAATAGGGTAAAGCTATATGGCCATTTTAAAACGCTTTTTTAATCTTCTTCCTTGTAATATATGCTTTACTTCCAATGCCACCTGTATACAGGTAGTTACTTTACCAGATAAAATGGTAAAATAATTATTTAATCCTTCGTAGGTATACAATTCCGTAAGACGTGCATCATCATCATTTTCGTATACAGTACGGGTTGTTCGATTATAACCTGCAAGCTGAACATTCTTAAGAAAAGGCATAAAAAATGAAGAATTATCATAAATACTACCGGGGGCCTTTAACTGTTCATCAGTAATATTTATTTTCGGAAATTCAGGTTTTTCCATTGTTACTTTTGTATCCAACAATGAATCTTTGACATGATATAACAGGAATTCATTCTTTCTCATTCCTCTTGGCATTACGGAACAGAAAGGTCCATCCATTATAGTTATTCCAAATTGTGCTGATGGGTATTTAAAAACTGGTATCATTACATCTTCGTATAATAATTTTTTTGGAGCAATATCAAGATATGAGTTGATCTTATTTATATTCGAATAAGTGCAGTTGATAACAACATCGTAATTTTTGATCCCGGTACTTAGCCGGCCTTCGAATCCACCATCTGAAAGCAATTTTAAACCAATACACTTTGTTTTTAAAAGTATATTGATATTTGGATTTGTGAGCTTTTTCTTTAAAATTTTCTTTAGAGTAAAAAAATCCCAAACTGGTTCTGGCACTCTGAAACACGCTTCTACAGATGAAGGATCCAGGAGATTATCCGCAGGCATTTCTTCATCATAACCAATACCTACATTTTCACAAAAGCTAAGAAATTCAGAGGGGGTCGTTTTACTTCCGTTTTTTGCTATAGCATAATAATTGGGAAATTGATAGACAACCGCATTACCAAAATGAAATAAAAAAGAAAGCAGCCCTTCTATGCTTTGCTCTGCAGTAGCAATACTTCTCAAATAATGGTAACCAAGATGAATCCTATTATGATTAACGCGGGATGCTAGTTTCATAATATCATCTTCTGCTTCAACAAGATCAACGTTTACATCCTTATCCCCCAAAATTGCTGCAACAGAACTTCCAAAAAGACCGCCTCCGATTACTAAAACTTTCATTTATATTTTTTTTCAGGTATGAGTAATATTTTGAAGTGCAAAATTATCAGAATGACCTTTAATATAAGCTTGAAAAGTTAAAATACTTCTCTCAAGTATTGGTGTAAATTTGCTCATATATATCATTTGCTATCTTATATGACCTGTACTTTACCGCTATCGCTACTATTTTTTTCTTTAAAATATCTTTGGTTTTAAGCAATTCCTGAATTTCTAATACGGCTTTATTCATTTGAGACTTTTCATTAAAATTCAAGACTACACCAATATTTTCACTTTCAATAATACCGGAATCATCAGAAATATTTGGAGAAATGACAATTGGTAAACCCATAGCCCAATATTCACCATCTTTTATGGATGTACAATATTTTTTTGTGTGTACTGGCTTTACAGGGTTTATTGCAAAATCTCCCAATGACAAATATGAAGGTATTTTGCTATGAAATACAAATCTGCTAATAACAACTTCTGTTGGAATCGACACCCTTTTACATTCATCATCTATCTCATCACGTTGTGCATTAGTAAGCATTAAAAACCGAAAGTCATCTTTCCAACGATCATAGCAAATTTTTATAAAGTCAAATACTTCCGATTTTAAATAAATACCGCCCAACTTACCCGCATAAACACACACAAGTTTATTTTCAAGTCCTAATTCTTTAAGAAGTTCTTTATCTTTTTCTTTTGGGGAAAATTTTTCCATATCCACACAAGCCGGTTTAGCAAAAAAATTTTTTACATGTACACCATATTTTTCTGCTGCATATTGTTTCATTCCGGCTGTAGTTCCAATGAGGGCTTTTGCTTTCCGAGTTTGTCTCCTCTCAAGATAAAATAAAATTTTATATGCTAATCCATCTTTTTTCCATGTACCGTTCTCCACCATAGCCTCGGCATGTGGCTCATAACTATCAATCACTAGATCGGCACCGGTTAATTTACTAAGAATGTAAGCGATCCCTCCAGCCGGCGTACAAACGGCATGAATTATTTTTATTTTTTCCCGTCTAATAAGCCTATACCAGCTAAAAACATCACCAACCGCCGCTACTATTTTTTTTAAACCAAAGCGTTTATAAGGCTGGGCCAATAATTGCATATTCTTGCCTGCCCACTCCCGGTTTATTTCCTCTATTTCAGCTTTCTTTAATGTTATTTGTTGCTGTTCGGCTGTTACAAGAAATATTTTTCTTTCCGGTGAAACTATTTTTCTTATGATATCAACATAAGGCAATGTGTAAGTTTGTATCAATGCATCTTTAAAACTCCATTGCGTAAAAACAAGAATATTACCGGTTGGTCTCATCGAATTGCCTTAATCAATTTTTTTCCAACAATAGATTTTACGAATAGAAGCCAAAAATGTTTTTGTAGTATAATTCCTTTGATTGCTGCTATTGCCTCGTTCATTGCTGGCCTTCTATTGAAATCGAGGTATTCATGTACGCCGCAAAAATGATGCGACCACGCAATCAAAGTTTTTTTATTTGCAGGAGAAAGTTTAAGATTACTTAATATCCAGTCTGTTCCTTTCTTTCTTGCTTCAATTACTTTTCGATTATTATGAATTGAACGTCCGTCATGTTGACGCATCGTTATACAAATTTCGTCTTTAATAAATATTTTATTATCTACAAGATTTTCTAATAAGAATAACCAATCTTCCGTTAAAGCCAGCACACTGTCAGAGTGAAATAATTTAAAAGAATGATCTTTTATTTTTATACAAAAATTACAACCGAGAATATTACCCCTTAAAAACAAGCTTTGATCATACCAACCCTCTGTAAGATTTTGAAGAAAAGGATGATTTTTCCCACCCTTATCATACCTGTATTTTGTTGCAAGAAGCTTCACTTCAGGATATTCGAAAATGATTTTATTAAGAGTTTCCAAATAATGCGTTTTCATCCAATCATCCGAATCAAGAAAAACTGCATAATCTCCTTTTGCATGCTTCAATCCAAAATTTCTTGCCACCCCCCTCTCTTCATGCTTCTTTCTAAAATAAATTAATTCTGGGCATGGGGTATACCTATCTTTTATAACCTGCTCCGTATTGTCGTTGCTACCATCATCTACAATGATCACTTCAAAGTAAGGATAACTTTGGGAAAGCACAGAATCTATTGCTTCCACCACAAGATGAGCTCTATTATATGTAGGTATAATAACGGAAAAAAATATCATGGTCAAAAAATGTAAGTCTACAACCTCTCCTGGCTTTTTCCCTCTTCTTTGTGGAAAGTGGTTTGTGGCTGTTCTTCTAACTACAAAAACATTTTTCTGTCGGTGAAACTATTTTCCTAATTGTTCAATAATAGATTGGTATTTATAAGTGTGTTTTAAATATTTTATTGTGTAAAAGTAAGACTAATGCTTCCTCATCGAATTCTTACTATAAACTTTCTTCCCACAATAGATTTTGCTAATAATAACAGAAAATCCTTTTGCAACCCAGCGGTTTTTATTGCTTTTACTGCTTCTTTCACCGCAGCATTCCTTTTATGATCCAGGTATTGGTGTATACCGCAAAAATAATGGGACCATGCGATCACTTTTTTTCTTTGTAAAGGTGATAATTCAAGTTTATTTAAAAGCCAATCCGTGGCTTTTATTCTTGCGTCAATTACTTTTTGATTATCATTCATTGAACGTTCCTCATGCTGACGCATGGTAACGCAAATCTCATCCTTAATAAAAATTTTATTCCCTTCTAGGTTTTCTAATAAGAAAAGCCAATCCTCCATAGATGCTAATTCTCTTTCAGGTGGAAATAATTTATAATCATGATCTCTTATCTTGATACAATAGTTACATGCAAGGACATTTCCTTTTAAAAAAAACTTTTGGTCATACCAACCTTCTTTCAGATTTAACAGCGCTGGATGATTTTCCACATTTTTCCCGTTATTATTATAATTGTATTTGGTAGCAAGCAGTTTCACCCCAGGGTTTTCAATAATGATCTTATTAAGTGTTTCGAGATAATGCGGTTTCATAAAATCATCAGAATCGAAAAAAACAGCATAATCACCATTGGCCTGCTTCAATCCGTAATTTCTTGCGGCCCCTCTTTCTTCGTTTTGTTTGTGGAAATATTTTACTCTTGATTCACTACAGTATTTTTTATCAAGTACTTTTTTAATATCCTCAGTACTTCCATCATTTACAATAAGGATCTCGAAATTTGGATGACTTTGCATCAACACTGTATCAATTGTTTCGCCGAGAAGGTGCGACCGGTTATAAACAGGTATTATAACAGAAAAAAAAATCATTTGACCATTTCGTTATAAGATGCAATATGTTTGTCTGTTTTGCTCAAGGCTGTAATCTTTCGAGAGTATCGGCATTTCTAACTAACAAATTTTTTATACTCTTTTTTAAAACTTATCAGGACATTCAACAAAGGATCGGGGAACATAAGTCTTCTTGTAATCTGGGAAATATGTTTTTCTTTTGCTAGCCATGCCGCGGGATAGTCTTTTTTTAAAATTGCTAAAAGTATTCTCGCATCCTTACGCCTTTCGTATTGGTAACAAGATTTTGTCCAATAACATAAATGATAAAACAAGGCGAGATCTTTATTGGCCTTTGAAATCATTTTTAGATTGGCCTTAAATGGATAATTATAATTTAAAAAAGATGAAAGCTGCGATATATTATGCATTTTTTCAATTACATCATCCCATCCCAGGTTTCTGCAGATATTACTAAAACTCCTTGTCCAGTCTTCAACCAGCCTTGAATGTTGAGAGACCGTTTTACTCGCATCATGTAAACGATATTGAGAAAAAATTTCCTTAGTTGAATGAAATTCGCAAACACAACTCAGTCTTGCAAACAGGTCATAATCCATTCCCAAATGAAGATCTTCTCTTACCCATGCACCTGCTTCTTGTAAATATTTTCTTTTGAAAAAGCTGGAAGGTTGAGGGAAGCCCTGACCAGCAATATATCTTTCTACTCCAGCATCCTCATATCCCCATGCTTCTGTCGGTTTCATATTTTCTCCAAACAAGGTTGTACCTCCATAAATAAGGCCAATATCATCTGGTAAATCAGAGAAAATTTCTCCAACTCTTTTTAACGCCCCTTCTGTATAAAGATCATCACTGCACAACCATGTTACGATGTCACCCGTTACTCTTGCAAAACCTTTATTGATCGCATCGCTTTGTCCTTTATCTTTTTCACTTACCCACCAGGTAAGGTGATATTCATATTTTTTTATAATGTCTTTGCTATTATCCTTGCTACCTCCATCAATGATAATTATTTCAAGATTGGGATATTTTTGATTGACTACTGAAAGTATCGTTTCTTCTAAAAACTGCCCCTGATTGAAGGACGGAATGACAACACTGATTTTCGGAAGATTCATAGTATTGAGTAAGGAATTTTTGATTGGCTGCAAATGTCTGTTATTTACTTTGTAAAAAAGTAGTACCTCTAGTTAGTGAGAGAAATTCCTTTATTCATATAATCCGGAACCTGGATATTAAAATTTCTCAGAATTGTTGGAGCAATTTCGGTAGTTGAAATACTTGCTACATCATTACCGTTAATTCCCTTAGACGGTGAATAAATAATAAATGATCCTTGTGGAATATGATAAGCAGTTGCACCACATCTGTCCTGGATCTTCACATTTTCCATTCCTGAATGTTCAAGTGGAATCATCTCCCCCATTAATTCAATTTTTATTTTGCTTTCGTCTAAATTTGGTAAACCAATATCTAGACTATAAAATCCTTCTGCTTTTTGACGTGAATGGATTGGTTGATCATTGATGCGGAAATTTGTCATTTTATTTTCAAACTCTTTTCTTTTATCCACATGTATTTGCACATTGAATTGAGGAACCATTGATGGCTTTAACTCATAATAACCTTTACCAAGATTAAAGTTATCCATGAACTTTTTGCCATTGGTTACAAACAAATCAGTATAAATTTCTTTTGCTTCCACCGCTTGTTGTCCCATGCTTGAAAGTATCCACAGCGAATACTCAGGGTTATTATCAATAAATTTTACAAGCCTACCAATCATTTCGTCGGTTTTCTTCATGGTGTAAATGATTTCACCGTTATAGGTTTCAATCCACTCTCTACCAAGTTTTAAATTTTCATAATCATCAGGAAATGCAGCGGCCCAGTACCGATGTTGAGATGATGCAACATGATTGGTAAAGAAGGTAGCGAAATCAGGTTTTTTTGATTCAAGTTGCTTATAAAATATATCAAAGCCAATGATCGATTGATAAGTTCTTCTTCTTACTACTTTCCATTTGTTTATTCTTTCGTCCACTAATTGTGCGGCTATATCAGTTGCTGTTTTGAATTTCAAACCCATATCTGGCAACTTCATTAAAAATTGCATTGCTTCCCTGCCTGGGATCTTGTTACTTACCACGCGACTGTTATCTCTCGCCATAGCCAAATTGAATTTCTGAAAAGTTTCTAATTTTTTAGGGAAACATTCGCTGCCTGCAGCAAAAGTATCCGGGACATAAAAAGAAAAGTTTTCAATGCCTTCAGGCATTGGATATGTATGTAATGATCCGAATAAACCAACCTTTACCCCTTTTTTTGCAAGAGTGTTCCAGATAGCCGGGTATTGTTTTTCTTGCTCGTTTAAATCTTGTCCAAAATCAGAAATAAAATGCTTTTCATTAGTAACACCCCTATGAACAGTAGGCCAGGTGATCCAAGGTGAAAGATGCCCCTGGTCTTCGGCATAAGTTTCGTATTTTCTGCCTTTTGATAATACGTTGGCTAAATTCGATTCGGGATAGAGTTTACAAAAATGTTGAATAACCTTGTAAGGAACCTCGTTGAGTTCGAAGAGGATGACTTTCATTAGTTTGGATTTTACGCAAAATACTTAAAAAAATTGACGGGTTCGGATCCTGCCATAAAACGTAAAAAGGGGAGATAAAGTATTGGGAGGTAAGAGCAAATATCCAAGCCATAATTATCAAATAATACCTTGAATATTTTGGAAACTACTTTTCAATTACCTCGTTAACTCAAATTCTGTATAAATTCTAAAGTCAGACTTTCCAGGAAATATTTTCCTTAAGAACCATTGGAGGAGAACCTCCAATGATGCAGTTGGGCAAATTATATTTACCTCTTAGCACTGAACCGGCACTTACTATGCAATTATCTGCAATTTCTGTCCCCTTTAGAATCAAACAGCGACATCCTATCCATACATGTTTTCCAATATTGATGCTACGGGGTTCATTTATAATTTTTCCCGTGCTATCCAATATTTTGTGATAATCTCCATCAAGAAATAAATTTTCCCACGACACAAGACATTCGTCTCCAAAGTTGATTTCCTTTTGACAATCGATAGCAGATTCAGCAGTAAAATTCACTTTATGTCCAAATGTAACTGTACCAGTTTCTGTTACATTAATTTTAACCCCATGTCCGAGGTAACAATTTCCTTTAAAAATAATCTTACCCCTTACATTCCAAACTGTTCTTTCTCTTTTTCGATCAAAGATTCCAACCTTCCCATATCCAATATGGATCATGCCCGGATTAATTTTTGACTGAATTTCCAAAACTCCTTTCATGCTCATCAAAGTGCAATGGCGACTTACCCGAAAAGGCAATAGAATTGCTTTTGCAAAAGGAAGATACTTTAGATTAAAGTAAACTGATTTCAGGTTGGAACGTCTTATTTCTTTTAATACGGAAATAAACATTTGTATTCTGTGTTCAAAAAATGCTACTTAATCCTAGATTTTTTTTTAATTTATACACCCGGTATTGTATTGAATAATATAACCGGTTACGAACTTTCAGATGTGCCCATCTTTCGAGTACAAATTTTTCATACTTTTTATCTATACTTACTTCTGGATTTTCCTTTAAAGGAAGAGCCAATCTCTCTGTCTTCAAATTAGAAATAAAATATGAATCGAAATTTGTATGCGTCGCATCATTATTGAAACCAAGGTTTTTGATGAGGTTCCTGGAAGGATATATACAAAATGTATTAGTTAGGAAATTAGAAAAAATACAAGGATAGTCCCAGGATTCGATCTTCAATGAAGTAATATCGTCAAAAAGTGATCGAAAATACTCGACAAAAATTCTTTTTGTATTGGCTGATTGCTCTTCAATAACATTTTCCAGAAACTTATTTTTATCTGGTAGGGCTTTCCAGGCATTCATATCACTGTCCACGATATTAATCGAACGACGCCAACTTGCCCACCCCCACATATTCATAAATCTTGTAAATCCATAACTTTTTTCATTCATTTCTTTATAGCCAAAATTACATCCATTAATAAAACGGATTCTTTGATCATGACGATATTTGTTAAGCATCTCTTCGCAATAATAATAGAAGCTTATATCAGGAAACACATCGTCTTCAAGCACAATCCCTTCTTCTTCATTTTCAAAAAACCATTTTATAGCTGTCCAAATCGAATGTTTTGCTGATAAATGTTCAGTTCGATATAATTTTTCCACCTGGCAAGGCCATGTTATTTTTTTTTCCAGCATGGCTCTTACCTGCATCACTTTTTCAGTATCATTTTCCTTTAACGGATTGGGAGCATTGCTGGCAATGTATAATTTTCGAGGTTGAGCCTCAGCGATACTATCCAGCACTTTTAATGTTGTGTCACTTCTTTTATAGGTTACCAATAAAATTGGTGTCCGAAGGCTCATATCAGCGATTTTCAGTTAACAGTTTAAATATTGCTAGTGCTTCATCATACATATGATCCCGCGGAGAAAAATCTATCCATCTTTTTAGTTTATCAATTGACACATTCAATGTGCTATCATAAATATCAGTGTCAGAAGAATTTACCTCGATCAAAATGCTATCAGAAAAATATTCTTTCCAGGCTTTTTGAACTATCTCAGCTACTTGCAGCATGGTAATACTTTTCCCTGTACCAAGATTAAAAATATTATTTGCTGCCCCCTTCTCAATACATTTATCTAATGCTGTACAAACATCGCCCATCCAGATAAAGTCTCTTTGTGGAGATCCATTGCTGTTTAATTTAATAACTTTTTTTTCAACAGCGCTTCTTGCAAGGTCATTAAGGATTAGATACCATTTGCTACTATTCAATTCTTTGGGGCACCCATAACTATTGGTAAGCCGCAGGGTCGTATACTGTAAATTATGAGTATGATGAAATTGTTTGATATAATATTCTGCAAATAGATGAGAGAGTCCATAATCGTTTTTTGGTAACAGCGTTGTTTGATCCTCGGTGATATTTCCGCTATTAGCACCATATACATGAAAAGTAGAAAAATATATTAAGTGAGGAGATGCCTGGCCGCTCTTAGCCAAAGATTGTAATAAATTCCTGGTACCCCAGGCGTTTACGTCCAATGCTTTTTTTGCATAGCCTGTTTCATTTCCCTCGTTTACGCTTGCAAGATGAATAATTATGTCCCATTCTCTTGCTCTGAATAGTTTTTCGGTATCCTGTTCTTTAGTAATATCTCCCTGAATTCTTTCAAATGATAAATTGCCAAGTACATTTCTGTTGCTAAAACTGAAAGTAGAAACTTCACATCTCTTTGTAACAAAATATTCAGTAAGCCAGGATCCTAAATTGCCAAGCCCACCTGTAATAAGTATCCGCATTACCAGTTATAATTAGGTATTTGTTCGTTTTCGAGCGGCAACTGAAGAACCTCTCCGGGATCATGAGGAATGTTTGCAATATTCAACAAAAGATTCAAGTCATTTCCGATTCCCTGGAATGCCATCCATACACCCGGAGGAACTGTTAATCGTTTATATTTTATTTCGGGCCCTAAACAAAATTCATTAAATGATTTATACGTAGTGCTATTAGCCCGATCATCAAAAACTACAAACCTGATTGCGCCAACAGGAACAATCAAATTTAATGTCATTTTTAAATGTTGCTTCCACCCCTTAATTTTTCCATTTACAATAGAACTAAAGTAGGCCTCTCCAAAACCCTTATAAGTATTCTCATTTGCTTTAATTCCATGAAAGACGCTGCCATTATCCGTCGGGATTATTTTTAGATCAGATAGAAAAACTCCTTCAATTAATGACTCCATTCAAGATTAGTTTTCTTAGCTTCTTCTGAATATGCACGAATTTGGGAATGAGTAAATTCAAATAAGTCAGCGTCTGGAATATGGTAATATTCGTTATACCACATGGCAGTATATTTAGCTGCTTCTTTAAAACTTAATACTGGCTTCCATTTTAAATAATGCAATGCTTTATCACAATTCAACTTTAATAAACCTGCCTCATGAAATCCGGGATCATCCTGCACTACGATCTTTTCATTTGCCGTTTTAAATGTCCAGTTATCTGCAATTGCCTCTATTATTTCCTGAACAGTAAAAGTCTGATCGGATGAAGGTCCGAAATTGAAGGATTCACCCGAAAGATTTTGAGCTTGAAAAAGACGTTGACCAAGTGTAAGATAACCACTGACAGGTTCTAATACATGTTGCCATGGTCTTGTTGCACGAGGTCTCCGAATAATTACAGGTTCATCCTTTGCCCATGCTCTTACACAATCGGGTACTATTCTGTTAACAGCCCAATCACCACCTCCAATAACATTACCTGCTCTTGTACTTGCAATTCGTATTAAGGAGTTTCTATTATTAAAAAAAGAATGATAATAAGTATAAATAACAATTTCGGCTCCGGCTTTACTTGCACTATACGGGTCCTTGCCGCCCAGGCGATCATTTTCGCGATAACCCCATGTCCATTCTACGTTTTCATAACACTTATCACTGGTTATTAAAACTGCAGTACACGAATGATTGCTTAATCGTAAAGCATCAAGAATATTTGCTGTGCCTAAAACATTTGTTTGAATAGTTTCTAACGGGTCCTGGTAGCTCTGGCTTACAATTGCCTGGGCAGCTAAATGAAATACAAAATCTGGTTTTGCTTTTTGAACAAGGGCCGCTACTTCTGATGCGTTTCTTATATCTATTGTATGATGTGTGATCCTCTTTTCAAGGTCTAACACTTCATACATGGAAGGTTCAGTCGGAATTCCATTACTTAATCCAATAACTTTTGCTTCCAAAGTTAGTAACCAGGTCGTGAGCCAGCTTCCTTTGAAGCCAGTATTACCGGTTACCAATACTGTTTTGTTTTTATATACGTCGTTAAACATTAAAAATAGATTTCTGATTCATTTCCAAATTTTCCACCTAGCATTTCCAGAGTTCCACATTTCATTCAATTGCGTTTTATCACGCAATGTATCCATGCATTTCCAAAAACCTTCATGCTTATAAGTCATCAATTGTGTATCCGAAGCCAGGTTCTCCAATGGTTCTTTTTCAAAAATGGTTGTGTCATTGGCTATGTAATTGAGCACCTGGGGTTGACATACAAAAAAGCCTCCGTTGATCCATGAACCATCCCCTTTCGGCTTTTCGCGAAAAGAAGTAACAACATTTCCTTCAGCAATATCGAGTGCACCAAATCTACCCTCTGGCTGTACACTGGTCATTGTGATTAGTTTTTGCCCTGCTTCATGAATTTGCACCAATTTGCTTATATCAATATCTGCTACCCCGTCACCATAAGTGAGTAAGAATGGCTCATTGTTAATAACAGAGGCAGCTCTTTTTATTCTTCCCCCTGTCATTGTCTGTTCTCCTGTATCAAGCAAGGTTACTTTCCATGGCTCACTGTCATTTTTGTGGATATCAATTTTGCCGGTTAAAAGATCAATGGTCACATCACTTTGGTGAAGAAAATAATTGGCAAAAAATTCTTTTATAGAATACCCCTTATACCCCAAAAGAATTACAAAATCGTTAAAGCCATAATGACTGTAACATTTCATGATATGCCAAAGAATTGGTTTGTTACCAATTTCTACTAAGGGTTTTGGAACTATCGTTGTTTCTTCGCTAAGGCGTGTTCCCAAGCCGCCTGCTAAGATCAATACTTTCATGAAATACTTTTAAAAATTAATTGTTATGGATTCTCACATTCAAATCATTGCTGAGCTTAAGAATTCTTTACTTCGAATGATTAATAACGGGAAAAGTTTTGAAATTGCGATCGTCTTATTCCTAATCTTGTGAATAACGGAGTTTTAATATTTTTTACAAGCCAATGTTTTAATTGATGAAAATAAATCTTATGCCCTAGCTTAGAATGAAAAAGAGAATTTATTTTTATGCGATATTGTGGCTCCATTCTTTTATCATTCAGGAATTCATAAAATCGCAAGGCAACAACTTCTCTACGGTCTTTTAACGAAAGTATTTTATCATTATGCAGACTATCAAGAAATGTAAAATACTCTGTATAACTCAACCCCTGTTTAAATGCTTTTCCACTGACATCAGCATCATGCTTGCGAAAATAATTTAACTGCTTTCCTAAAACTATTATATTTCCTTTTGAGGCCATTTTATGCCAGAGAACCCAATCGCCAATAAACTTATACCTGGTAAAATCGGAGGAAACCTCGTCAAAATATTTCTTCTGAAAAATGCACATACTTGCATTTACAATATAACATCCTTTAGTAAGATACTGGCTAATAAAATCGTGTCCGTCTATTTCTTCGTAATCTGATGGCCATCTTGATTGAAATATTCTTTTGCCATCATGATCTATAAAAATCGACTGGCAGAATAAAATTGATATCTCATCATTGATCTTAGATGTTAGTTCTTCCAAAAAATTAAGCTCACACCAATCATCGCTTTCCGCCACCCAGATCCATTCTCCCTTTGCTAATTGAATTCCTTTCTTCCATTGTAAAAAAGGTGACCCGCTGTTTTGCTCATTAATTACTATATGAGAAATTTTTGGATGACCACGATAAGCTTCGATTACCTGAACGCTATTATCGGTTGAGCAATCATCCAGGATAATAACTTCAAAATCCTGGTAAGTCTGGTTTAAAACACTATCAATTCTCTGCTTAAGAAAGCCGGAATGATTATAGTTTGGAATAATGATTGAAATTTTAGCTGCAGTGTTCACAGGGTGCTCTATTTTAATTCTTCGCAAAACTCTTATCCTCTTTCGTATTCAAAATATTGTCAAACATCTTCGCGTAATTACGACTGCACACTTCGATCGTAAACTTTTGAGATAGTATTTCAGCATTAGCGCTGTGTTCCTTATAGAGATCTGGATCGTTGATATATTCTTTCATTGCCTGGTAAATATTCTCTATAAACAGATTCTCATTTTCAGCAAATGTTATCAATTTGCCTGCCTCAGTCCTGCCATCATAAAGCATTTCCCGAATACCTCCTGTGTCAGAAGCAATTACAGGTTTTCCTTCAAACATGTACTCTATGATCGCTAAAGGAAAAGATTCAGCTTCATAAACTGTTGGCAATAATCCGACATCAAATGCTCTTACGTAGTATGATGGATTGGGAACAGAACCAACAAAAACAATTGAAGAGTTGTTGCTATAGCGTTCTTTTAACTCATCGAGATACGAACTGCCACCTACTAAAACTAATAAAGTTCTCCTCGAGGTTTCCGGCTTTTGTTTCAGAAATGACTCTATTGCAAACCTCCAACCTTTTTCAGGTATACCTCTGGAAACCATTCCAAATACAAACATGTCGTCCGAAATGCCATGATCTTTTCGAAAATTTCCAACAGTCATTTCTTCTCTCTTGATCCCATTATAAATTGTTTCCACCACCACAGGAACATCACTAAGCTCATTTAAAATCAATTTCCGATTGTAATCAGAAACCGCTATAATTCTTGTTGCATTTTTTAAATAGCCAATAAAGGATCTTATTCCTTTCCCAATATGTTGTACATACTGTCCATGTTCAGTAACTATGATTGGTTTTTTTTTATGGAAAAGACGACAACATGCTTCATCAGAGATCATGGAATGGCTACTTATAATATCAATATCATATTTTTTAACATAATAGTCCAGGAGGCGCAGCCTGAAAAAATCGTAGGCAGACCAGCGGATTTTCATTCGCTTTAAGAACCCATGCATTTTCTTTGCAAGAAAATATAAAAAAGGCACCCTGTTCATCGAAAGTATTTTGACTTCTTTTGGTATCAATTTTTTTACCAATCTTTCATCTTCATGCAGGTCCATATGATAAAATAAAAATACCTGGTTAGTCTTAGAAAGTTCAGCTGCAAGTGACATAGGTAATATTTCCCCACCTCCAACAGTTAGTGCCATACATGAAATAAGAATTCTTTTTCCCATTAAAATTTCTCAATAATCAGTTAGCTATAGTTTTCATTTTGTATGCCGCAACATTAAGCATGTAGGTTTTATCAAAATTTCGAAGTCCTTCCTTAACCATATTAGTTAGCTTAACTTCTTTCAAATTCTGGTACAGGCACTGTTGTACCTTTTATTAACGAAATAAACTGATTAATAACTGATTTGGCGATCATACTCAAACTAGAATAACCAATCTGCGAAGGCTTCGCAACTAAAGATTTATAAAAATAATACCTGGCAACATTCCACCATTTTTTATTATAGGCTTCATGAGCCAAATACAAAGACCTGTTATAAATGAAATCGCCCCTTTTTGGATGCTTTATCATAAATGGATGGGAGGCAATTTTATTCAAAAAATGTCTATGGCCTTTGAACATAAATGTATTATCCGCAGTCATTCTTGATCCTTGATGATCATAATGCACCCATTTGCCAGGGACATATTTAAATTGGTGATCCTTTAACACAATTCTTATCCATAGATCCCAATCTTCTAAAGCATATCTTGATTCATCAAATAAACCTGCATCGTCAATAGCTTTTCGTTTTACCAATGGGGAGTGTACAGGGAACAAATTCATGCGAATAATTACATCAAGAAGTTTCTCATCCTCTGTTAATTTATATACTGAATATTCAATGGGTGTTCCATCACGTCCTATTATAGTACAATCGGAATATACTAATGAGACTTTCTCATCATTTAGAAATGCATCAACCTGTTTTTCAATTTTATCGGGGCTTATAAAATCATCCGCATCCAAAAATTGTATATACTCCCCTTTACTTAATTGAAGGCCGGTATTTCTCGCTGCTCCCAATCCTCCATTAATTCTTTTATAATAAATGATCTGGTCACCAAATTGCTTCACTCGGTCCTCAGTATCATCGGTAGAACCATCATCCACAACGATTACTTCTTTTAAGGCATAGGTTTGAGACAGTGCACAAGATATACTTCGTTCTATAAAACCTCCGTGATTAAAAGTTGGAATGATTATGCTACACAAGCCGTTTATCATGAATTATTTTTATGAGTAGTTATTTCTTTCATCACGATTAAAGCCATTGGAGTTCAAAAATTCGGTCTGTAGAAAATAAAAAATTACCAAATAGTCTTTCTTATTAAAATATTCGTTGCCAAATTTTTTTGAAAATAACTTTTACAAATAATAAAGGTGGGCCAGTTTGGATAAAATGCCAAAGGAATTTCGGTTTCTTAAATGGATTAAAGTAATGCCTAAAATAAAAATTCTCATACAACTCTTCGTATTCTTTACGATATCCTCTTTTTTTCGAAGGCTTATATTGCTTTAAAAATATACTAAGAACCTCATTGTTATTAAAAAAATCAATGCCCTTGCTTGAATTCATATTATGGACGCGATAAAAACACAAATATTCTTTTATAGCTCCTATTCTTTTTTCCACGCTAATTCTTAGCCACATATCCCAATCTTCAAATCCTAAATTTTCATCATATAATCCTACTATATCAAAAGTCTTTCGTCTGCACATAAGATTGGGGGAAATATGATTACTTGCCAAAAGGCTGGGATAAGTACCAAAATCATTTTCAAATGACAATTCTTTAGTTATTAGGTTTAGTTCTATTAGCGAGTCTGTACCATTGATCTTAATAACTTCTGATTGGCTGTTAATCAATTTACAATCTGAAACAACCATTAAAAGAGTAGGGTCATGTTGTAAAAATTTAACAAATTTTGATGTTCTATCGGGCACTATAAAATCATCAGTGGCTAATCCTGTCCAAAATTCACCTTTAGCCATTCGAATGCTTTCATTTAAAGTATAACTGATCCCTTTATTTGAAGAGTGTTTTATAAATGTACATTTATAATTATGCTTTCTTATCCAATCTTCAATAATAGCAACAGAGTCATCTTTTGAACAATCATCAATAATAATATGCTCAATATTTGGATAGGTTTGGTTTCGAATGCTATCTAGCGATTCGATTATGTATTTACTGTGGTTATAGCATGGAGAAACAAATGTAACCAGTGGAAATTCCATGTTTAATAATTGTTTATTACTTCGATTACTTTTTGGATACGTTGATCAGTCAATACTAGGCTCATGGGTAAGAGTATCATAATACTCAGGTATTAAAAAAAGAATTTTTTAATTTGCTCTGAAATAAAAACTACTTCACGATTTTTTAAGCCGGGCCAAATTGGTAAACTCAAACAGGTTTTTGCTATCTCCTCAGCTATGGGAAAATCTCCTTCTTTGAATCCTAAATGAGAATAAGCTTTTTGTAAATGCGGCGGCACAGGATAGTGTATCAAAGTACCAATACCATCTTGTTGTAAGTATTCCTGTAATTCGTTTCGGCGTTGTACTCTTACAACATATAAATGGTACACATGTGTTGCTCCATTGGCAACAGCAGGCAAAATAATATCTGTGACTCCGCTTAAAGCTGCGTTATACCAGTCTGCGATTTGTTGCCGTTCAGCCGTCCATCTTGCCAGGTACTTTAATTTTACTGAAAGTAATGCAGCCTGCAATTCATCCAGCCGCATATTGTAACCAACCACTTCGTTGTGATACTTTTTTTCAGAGCCATAATTCCGTAGCACTACAATTTTCTTTGCCAGGTCTTCGTTATTTGTTGTGATCGCCCCCGCATCTCCCAATGCACCAAGGTTTTTTCCAGGATAAAAACTTGTGCCGTTTATATTTCCGAAACTTCCTGCCAACTGACCAAAATGAGATGAACCCTGGGCCTGCGCATTATCTTCTATCACAAATAAATTATACTTTGAAGCTACGGTCATTATTTCTTTCATCTCGCAACACTGTCCATATAAGTGAACAGGCATAATCACTTTGGTGCGGGAAGTAATCGCTGCTTCTATTTTTGCAGGATCAATATTATAAGTTGCAGGGTCAGGTTCTACCAGCACTGGTGTAGCACCCACATAAGAAATAGCCAATAAAGTGGCAATAAATGTATTCGATGGAACGATGACTTCGTCACCCGACCCCACTCCTACCGCTTTCAATGAAAGATGCAGCGCATCTAATCCATTGCTTGTGCCAAGACAGTACTTTACTTTATTAAATGAAGCATACTCCTTTTCAAATTGTTTAACCTTTTCACCTAATATATACCATTTACTTTCAAACACATCATTGAAGGCTGCAGTCATTTCAGATCTTATAATATCATTTGTTTTATCAAAAGACAGAAAAGGAATATTCATAAAAAGAAATAAATTATCTAAATCTTATTTACCGAACATCAAAAGCCTTCAAAAAAATATTTATTCTTTTGGTGTAGCGGTTGGTAAAGTCTTCGGCAAATAAAGACAAAATGTGCAGATCCTGGTATTGCCCGTTTATAAATACATGCTTTGAAAGAAGCCCTTCCTGTTGCATACCAAGATAAATTTGAAGCTTCACCATATCTACGTTTGATGAAGCTATTTCACCTGTTATTTTTCGAAATTGCATTGATTCAAATACATAAGCATAACACAATAACATTGCTTCCAACCCAAATGGGTTTGATTTTGTCAGCCACCTATCGCTGAGCAACAGTCTCCCAACGTTTGCCACTTTATCCGCCGCATTTATATCATAAATACTAATAGTACCAACCTCCTCTTTGGAAAACTTGTCACAGATAATGTAATTAATCTCGCTATTGCCACGACTTAATATCCATTTTTGTTGCGCTTCTAAAGAATAATTGTCTGGTTGTCGTATGTGTGTACCAGCTGCGCCAGACCTCCATTTATAAATATTAGAGGCATCATCTACAGTTATTTTTCGCAACGTAACAAACTTTCCTTCCAGTATGTCTTCAAGCTTACTTGCCATCTGCTCTTGCTTTTTTAAATCGCCCGGATTCAAAAGACTCATCTACCAGTTGAATTTTTACAGGCACTTTAAATGGCTCCAGTTTTGCCCGGCAATATTTTCTTATTATGTTGACCACTTCTGCTTTTGCTTCACTACCGGCATACTTAATTTTAGCACAGACAATTTTCCCGGTAAGTGGATGCGTTTCTCCATACACCAGTACATCTTCTATGTCTGGAATTTCAAGAATAGTATTTTCGATTTCCTGTGGAAATACCTTTTCACCTCCCACATTTATCAATTCTGATTTTCTTCCCAATATCCTGAAGTAATCATTTTTTATTTCAACGGCATCACCTGTCATAAACCAGCCATCTTCTGTAAAAGGGCTTGGTGCATTCAAATAGCCAGCCATTGCCGAGTCGGATTTTATCTGCAGCATATCATCTACTACCCGAACACTAAAACCTTCTCCACCAATTTTAACCCAAAGCGATCCATTGTCTTCCGACTTTGATCGCATTACTCCTAATTCTATCAAGCCGTAAGTTTGTTGCAGCGTAATAGCAGGGAATAATTTGTTAAGATTTTTTAATAATGATTCCGGCATCGGTTCTGCACCATAACTTATCATCTTCAGGCTTTCTAATGAATATCTTTCATAAGCTCTGCTGATGATCAGCATATTTAAAAAAGTAGGAGAAGTAGGGAGCAGCTCTACCTTGTGTTTTTCTATCAACTCGCAAACGTAATCAGGTGTTCTGTTTTCAAGAATAACTACTGATCCTCCATTAGACATAATATGAAACAGCGTATTCAACCCACCCCAATGATCAAACAATAAAAAATTGATCGTCCGGAGAGATTTTCTTTTTATCCGGAATTTATCTAATAATTTAGAAAAATTATGCAAGGCGGCCTTCGGTTCACCAGAAGAACCAGAAGTAAATAACACAAGGCCTGGAATTGCATTCTCAATAATATTTTTATAAAGATCGTTTTTAGCTTTTCCATCACCCATTTCAGTAAAAACAATATCATCTTCACTTTGCACTCTGATCAATAGATCAAGTTGTGCTATCTCATACTTTTTTCTGTTCTTTTCTGTATGATTAATATCAAAGGGGGCAATAATCGCATTTTTTTCGATCAGTGCATAAAGTAATGAAATAGTTTCTGGCGAAAAATCTCCTTCAAGCCCGACAATAGTACCGTTTTGTAGATCAGTTAATTTGTCTCGCCATTTATGGATACGTTGCAGAATGTTTTTATAGGAAAAAGATTCATCTTTCCAAATAATTGCAACCTGGTCGTTATACTTCGCAAAATCCTCCAACAAAAAATCAATGCTTCCCAAGCTGCTCATTTATTGTCAATTCAATTAGTTTATAATTTACCAGGTTACCCACTTCTTCATCGGGAATGGAAATTCCAAATTCTTCTTCGATTGCAAGAATAAGATTCAGGTGCCTGATGGAATCCCAGGATGGAATACTGTCTATTGAACTCTCTTCCGAAATTTCCTCTATCGGAATTTCAAAAACATTGCTCATAAGCTGGTAGATCTTTGGTTGTACACTCTCCATTGTCAATTATCTTTTATATTACTTAATTATATTGAACAGCTGCTGCTTTTATATAGCCGATCTTCTTTCCCTGATAGTCTTCTGCCTGTAGCGAATAATATTTGACCCCATTTTCTGTTTTATCAACACTGAATCCCATTTTTTCATAAAAGGATTCCACCTGTGGATTTTTTGCAGTAGGGATATATTTTGCATACACGATATCATATCCTTTTTCTTTCAGAAAATTAAGGATATGATCCATAAAAAATGTTTCGATATTGCGGCCAATTACCCGGCAGCTCATCAACAAGGTATCTACTGTAGCTGAAGTTGCTTCGTTTTCGGTTATGATGCAAACAGCCGTCAATCCGCTATCACCAAATTTATCCCGAACCGATGCAGAAAAAACATAGCTGTTATCTTCCTTCATAAATTTCTCCACCTGGCTTTCAGTATACCTGATCGTTGTAAGATTGAACTGGTTGGTTTTTTGAGTCAGTTGCGAAATGCGAGGTATTTGGCTGTTGTCATCTTTAATGATCTCCAATTGTATTTCAAGGGACGCTAAATATTCATCAATTGTCTGGAACTTTGCACTTTCGTCCTGCCTTTGAAACTCCTGCTTATATGCTTCTGTTCTTTTTTTGTCTTCCTCGTTGCTATTAAGATCAAAATATTTATAAACATAATTCAGTACACCAGCCGGATATTCATAAATGGCCGTTGGCACCTGCAAGGTTACTATTTCCGGAAGTTGTTCTTTTATCAAATTAATTTCAAAAGAAGAATCGTCTATAAAGACGAGGCTATCAATTCCAATATTTAATTCTTTTGCAATTTCCCGCAGGTTTGTTGCTTTATCTGTCCAGTTTATTTTTTTTATAACAATATCTTCATTTTTCAAAAGCATGTCGGGATGATTTGCCAGCACCTCCTCTACATCTTCTGGATTATTTTTGCTGCAGATACCGATTATAACACCATTCTTACTGAGGTATTTTGCAATACGTTGCACTTCAAAAAAAACTTTTCCGTAAGCTGATGTTGGCGACATATCAATTTTGGTCATTCCATCTTCACCTATGATTCCTTTCCATAACGTATTGTCGCAATCAAAAATTATTGCCTTTTTCAACTTGCCTGTTATTCTGAAGACAACCGGTTCCAGTACTGAAATATATTCTTTGAAGAATGAAAGTGTGTATGGTGCTTTAGATGAATTGTAAAATCTCGCATCAAAAGATTGCCTGGTGCCAAGCTTTGCAATTATTTTATTTATATCGCCCAGTGAAACATTTCTTGGTGCCTTTTTTTCAAGATAAGCATTCAGATTTGTTACAAATTGCTCCAGTTTTGTAGATTGAATAAAACCTGTCGGAAATAAAAGAGATGAAAATTTATTAAAAATAACAGCCGGAGTATCAGCCAGGTTTCGGAAGATCAGATCGATCTCCGTATAAATCTTTTGCACTACCTGTTGTATAGCTGCATCATCCATATCCTCAAAAAACACAGTAATATTATCAGCAACATTCAGCATATCATAAAATATGATAACCATGTTGGCATCCTTACAATTGGCACTATCCTGTACTATGTTATCAAAATTTCCAATTTCAACAGCAGGATTTATACCATTCAATCGCAAGCTGTATTCTGCGATCTCTTTGAATGAGTTGACTGTAACGTTTGACAAAATAGAAACTTTAAAGGGTTCACCTTTGATCTTCTCCTTTAAAACTTTATTCTGCTGTAAAATTTCTGAATATTTCAGGTTGTCCATCTATAAACCTATAACATTGTTTGTCCGCCGTTCACTCTTATGTTTTCCCCAGCCAGGAAATCAGATTTCTCAGAAGCAAGAAAACTTACAACCCCAGCCACATCAGTAGCAAGTGCAAGTCTTCGAAGAGGTGTTTGCGAAGCGGTTAATAATTTTGTTTTTTCAGGTATATCTGCAGTAAGCTCAGTACTTACCATACTTGGCGTTACCATATTAATTCTGATTCCTTTTGGTGCTAATTCAAAAGCCAGCGATCTTGTTAATCCTATCATTGCTGATTTAGCTGTTATATAATGCGACCATTCGCTGTTGGGTTTATCAACAGATAAGCTACCTATATTAATTATTTTACCATATCCTTTCGTAAGCATTACGGGAACTACTGCTTTCATAATAATAAAAGAAGACCGGAGATAATGATCGATCTGCTTGGAGAAATCATTCCATTCAAGATCCTGAAATCTAATATTAGGTATAACCGTAGCTGCACAATTAACCAACACGTCAATTTTTTCAAAGGCTCTTACGCTTAAGGCGACAAGATTTTGAACATTCTCATCGTTAAGTATATCGGCCTGAACTAGCACTGCTTTCTGACCCAGCTTTTCAATAATTGTTTTTATCTCTTCTGCTTTACTTTTATTGCTATTGAAATGAATTACTATATCAAAGCCATCTTTTGCCAACTGGATACAAACTTCCTTACCAATTCCACCTGTTCCTCCAATAACTAATGCGGACTTTTTTCTGACCAAGGGTGTCGTTGTGTTTTCTTTTGCTAACACCTCTTGTTCTATCACTTTCACTTTGGCAACCCCTCTTGTAACAACCTGCTTATTCTGATTACTAATTTCTGTTTTAAGTTCTATTATCTGATCCTTGTCATATTTTTTAATAACCTCTGCGAGCACAGACAACGTATCGCCAACTCTTACGGGCAGCAAAAACTCAAGTGATTGTGAAAACCAAAGAGCTCCATCGCCCGGCAACTTAGTACCAATAATAGTAGAAATAAAAGAAGCACCCAGCATGCCATGCACAACAGGTTTCTTAAAGTTAGTACGGCTTGCAAATTTTTCATCAATGTGCAATTTGTTGTCATCCCCGGTTAGTTCAACAAACTTGTCAATATCTTCTTTGGTAATAACATGAGACAATGTCTCTTTGTCGCCGATATTTATTTCAGAATATTTCATTGCCATTTATTTTTTGCAGAATACACCAACCAGGTTTGTGATCCTTCTCTCCAGTGCTACCTCTTCAGTAACATCTTCGGCAAAATAATTAACTGTACTATCCACTTTTAGATCACATGCTTCAATCAGTTCAATTATTTCTTCTTTGGTTTTAAATAAATAGACATGATCCAGTGCTGGAGAATTGGTGGGTGTTGTTATCCAAAGTACTCCATTTTCGCTCAGCAGCCTGGCAAGTTTTTTCAGGATTTCCTGTGGCTTGTCAAGATGCTCAAGCACTTCACCTAATACAATAAAATCATACTTATCAGATTCATCAAAGTCGAAGATATCTTTCAGGAAATAATTTAGTTTCTTATTTTCCCCGATGATCTTCTTTGTCATAGCAAGCGATGTTTCGCTTATATCTACAAAGTCAATACTATCAAACTCGGGTAATGTTTCTTTTATGAAGTAAGAAAAGAAACCATGACCCGGACCAATATCCAATATTTTGATCTTCGATTCTTTATCAAAATAATTAGTGATCCTTGTTTTAAAATAAATGAAAATACAAAAATGATGTTTCCATAATATTTGCGAGATCAACAGGGCAGTCATATAATAGCCCATGATCTCTGGCCGCGAATAGACATTCTCGTTCGCAATATCCTGGCTCTTACAACTATATTCATTATTCTTATAAAAATATAAGCCTTCTTTACGCATATCTCTTACCATCTTCAAATAATCTTCTGCTACTTTGGCGGGAGAGTAATTGATATTGATAAAATAAGCATGGATCATTTTTAAAAGCAATCCATATTCAACAGGATATTCTTTTTCCAAAAATTCCACATTGCCGGTGATCTTCCTGGTATGTAGCTTATCAGCCTTCCTGACTTCTTCGATTATTTCATTCAGGAAAATATATTCTGCACTATGCAAATTCATATCAGTCTTTAAAAATTAAATAAACAAGCACCGAAATTAAACCCGGCACCTACTCCTGCAATTAATACTTTGTTCCCAGTCTTGATCAATCCTTTTGCATAAGCTTCGCTTAATGCTATTCCTATACTTGCACTTCCTGTATTACCGTATTCTTCCACATTCATATAAGTTCGTTCAACAGGAATTTTCATTTTCTGCATTATATAGTTTATCAAAAAATGATTGGCCTGGTGAAAAATAACAAAGTCAATATCGCTGACCTTCATAGCAGTTTTAGTAAGAAGTAAATTTATAACTACAGGTAAATTAGTAACTGCCTGCTTCCATGTAGCAAGCCCATTTTGTTCAATAAATAGCGTTCCTTGCGGATTAGTAGAGGAAACCGGAAATGAAGATCCGCCTCCACGCATACGTACCGATTCATAAGTAGATGAATCAGTAAGAAACTTTGAAGCAATATACCCAGTACCTGCGTTAACCTTATTTAGTAAAATTGCTGATGCCCCATCACTAAAAAAGATAGCAGTATCCGGATCTTTGGGATTTGTAAATCTTGATAAAACTTCTACCCCTATAACTATACTATACTTTATCGAATTATCAAATAACATCCTTTCAGAGGCTGTAGTTAATGCTGTAACCAACCCAGTGCAATTTGTATTGATATCTATCACCTGGCATTGCTTCGAAGCACCCAGGTCACTATGTATTTTAGCAGATAAAGGGGGGAATAAATAATCCTGGCTGAAAGAGGCAACAATGATCAACCCAACCTCACCGATGCTAATACCGGTTTTCGTTATCAACTCCCTGCAAACATCTATTACAAGAGAAGATGCCGATTCGTTTTCGGTAACATGATAACGTCTTTTTATACCTGTTTTACTTATTATCCACTCTGGTGTTGTATCCGGAAGGTTAAGACATAAGTCTTCGTTTGATTGGATATTAGATCCAAGCTTGTGACTTGCTCCTGCAATGCCTATTCCGTATTGAGCTATAGATTGCATTTCTGCTTTTACCTTAAATAATCAGATAATTCTGAATTGTTTTTCCTGATCAGCCCAAGGTATTCGGAATCACCATGGCCTGGAAGTATCATATCCTGTTCAGAAAAAAATTCAAATAATTTAATAATAGATTTCTTCAACTTTATTTTATTCTCTCCAGGAAAACTATTTAATCCAAGTCCTTTTTTATAAATGATATCGCCGGAAAATAAATTAGCATCCCATTTTATTATACAACTCCCTTCAGTATGACCTGGAAAATTATAGATTGATAAATTAAAGCTTGCAATTTGCAAATCTTCTGTTTCGTCTTTCAGAAGAAAATCCGGGACTGCTGTATCGATCCACTTATCTATTTTGGCAAGCTTTAGAAAAAAATTTACGGACTGGGATATTTTCAAGTCCGCTTCGTGAATATAGTAAGGTATATTATTATACTTTTTTTTGAAATATGCAACACTGCCGGTATGATCAAAATGGCCATGTGTACAAATGATAGCGATCGGCAGCAGGTTATGTAATTCTATTTCTTTATCAATTGTTTCTTCATCTAATCCCGGATCAACAATAATACAAGTATTATCGGCCTCGTTGATCAGAAGATAAGTATTGGAAGAAAAGAACCTGTTTTTAACCCGTCGTACCATTATCAGTTAATACCACCCAGGTAAATGGTCTGGCCTGTGATATAGGAGCTTTTTTCAGATGCAAAAAAGTCAATAACGTTTATTATATCATCTACTGTTGCTATTCTTGGAACAGGCAATGAATTAATAATTTCACTGATCTTTTCCTTAGCCACATCTGAATGAGAGTTCAGCATATCTGTTTCAATAGCTGTAATAGCAACCGTGTTACAGGTAATATTCATTGAAGAAAGTTCTTTGGCCATCACATTCGCCAATGTGCTAATAGCTGATTTGGTCGCCGCATATATAGCATCACCAACTGGCTCTAAACTTGATGCCATTGATCCTATATTAATAATTCTCCCAGGAGTTTTTTCCCGCATCAGTTTGGCAGATTCCCTGGAAACTAAAAAAACAGCGACCAGATTTACGTTTACCATATCAAGTATATTCTTTAATGGCATTATCATGGAATATTGCGACGTCATTACTGCCGCATTATTGATCACAATATCAATCGTTTTAAAATCACGGCCGATCTCTTTACGAAAGCAATCGCTGATACTTTGTGGATTCGAAAGATCTAATGAGTAATGATGATAATTGGTATGCTCTAAATTTTTATTTGGCTGCCGGCTTATTCCGATAACAGTTGCATTATTATTAATAAAATGTCTGGCTAATTCCAGTCCCACGCCTCTGCTGGAACCTGTTATCAGAACAATCTTATTAGTGTACATAGCAGCTTTTTGAAATGAATTACTATTTTCTATTTATTAACTCATCCAGGTAATCGGTCAAGCTTGTCACTGTATTAAAAGGGCTTATTTCGCGGGTCATTGCCCTATCGTCAGTCAAAGAGATCTCAAGATTATGCTCGTCAAGAAAATAAGCTTCGAGATCAACGATCAAAGAAACCAATGAAAGCGAATCTATATTTGAATTTCTGCCAAACAATACCACACTTTCATTTATCTCAAATTTTTGATCTTCCGGTAATGTGTCTACTAAAGAGTTCACTTGTTTCAATACTATTTCTAAAATTGCACTCTTTTCCATTTATACTATATTTTATTATTTAAAGTAGCTTCTTTTAAATGTATCATAGTCTCTTATATAGTCATCCTCCTGATAGGTATCAGAAGCCATGCAAAGAAGAACAGCATTGTGAGAAAATTTAATATCCCTCCAAATCAGGGAGGGAATATACAAGCCTGTATCCGGTGAATCCAACACAAATGTTTCTTTTCTTCCTTCTGGATTTTCGATACTAAATTCGATGCGGCCGCACACTGCAAAAATCATTTGTTCCAGTTGTTTATGGGCATGCCCCCCTCGCTGAATATTATGAGGCGTGAAATAAGTCCAATAAACTCTTTTTATTTCAAAAGGAACGTTTTTATGCCCTTCACCTACTGTAATAAATCCCAAAGCCGAATCGCCGATAGAAGAGAAAGTGATAAGCCTTGGAAATCTACTGTTATTATGATTATCTTCTTTGCTGATCATTTTTTAAAACTGCTTTAAAGAGGGCCCCGCTCATCGAGAATTTTTGGGAATTCAATTACCTGCACATCATTTAGCATAAGTGTACGGTTGAACAGATATTTTATATGGAATATTTAATCTAAGTAAACCAGGCAGCACTTCGGAATTACTCCCTATAGTTTCATTTAAAATCTCAAACTTAATAAAGTCATCAACGATTAGTAATGGATAGCGTTGATTCTCTCCAAAGATCAATTTGAACTTATAGGTTCCGGCATTTAAAATATACTTATCAATCTCCCCCCTGATTGTATAAATCCCCTCTGCTGAATTATTATCTTTTGTTATCAAAGCACCATGATGAAAAACAACTGTTTCATCCATTTTTTTTAATTCAAATGTTGCATCAAGATTAATGTTCTTTTTCTGATTGAAAAACTGCAATTCAAACCCGATCCCCGATGAAATAGAAAGTGTTTCACCTATTAAAGGAAACACTTCAAACTTAAGTAGTCGAATGTTTTCATTTCCGGGAGCTTTCTCCAACGACTCAGTGTGTATAAAAGAAGACTCTATATCATTCGATATTTGATAATAATTTATTGCCTCATTGGCATTTCCCATAAAAGCCACCTGTCCATTCTTCAGCATAATTCCCCTCTTGCAAAATTGTTCGATAGCCGCCAAATTATGGCTAACGAACAATACCGTTCTTCCATCTTTATTGTTTACTTCCTTCATTTTTCCCAAACATTTTTTCTGAAATTCAGCATCACCAACGGCAAGTACTTCATCAACAATTAAAATTTCAGGTTCTAAATGAGCAGCCACTGAAAACGCAAGCCTTACATACATCCCGCTACTATACCTTTTTACTGGTGTATCAAGGAATTTCTCTATACCCGAAAAAGCAACGATCTCATCAAACTTTCTTTTAATTTCTGCCCGGCTCATACCAAGTATAGCACCGTTGAGAAAAATATTTTCCCTGCCAGATAACTCAGGATGAAAACCAGTGCCCACTTCCAGCAAGCTTGCTACACGACCTCTTAATAATATTTTTCCCGTTGTTGGTTCAGTGATGCGGCTTAACACCTTCAGCAATGTGCTTTTACCGGCGCCGTTGCGACCAATGATACCCAACGTATCACCCTGCTTTACTTCGAAGTTTACATCTTTCAAGGCCCAGAATTCTTCCACCTGGTCACCTTCCACCATTTGCTGGCCCGAAAACATTTGCTTCGTTTTAGAAAAAATCGTTTTAAAATTATCGCCTATCTGATCACGGACAGTTTTATAGCCTCCTTTTGCCTGGTGACCGATAATATATTTTTTTCCGAGTCCTTCTACTTTAATTACTGGTTCAGCCATGAATAATTAGATTTTTCTTGCCGGATTACCTGCATAGGTCCCGGGTTCAATAATATTTTTTATAACAACCGAACCTGCCCCAATCACAACATTATTACAAATGTTCACAGGAAGGATCGTTGCATTTGAACCAATAGACACATTATCGCCAAGAATTGTTTTGTTCCATTTAGATCGATCGCCATTCGCTGGCCCAGACTTCATGGTATCATTAATGAACATAACACCATGCCCGATAAAACAATTATTGCCAATAGTTACCAGCTCGCAAATAAAGCTGTGCGATTGGATCTTGCAGTTGCTCCCGATCTCCACTCCTTTTTGTATCTCCACAAACGGACCGATAAAACTGTTATCGCCGATCTTACATTCATAGAGATTCACCGGCTCCACCACAGTTACATTTTCTCCAAACGCTACATCTTTGATCTCAATATGTTTGATAATTGGCTTACTCATTTCTATGAATTCACAGTTGCTTCATAGATCTTTTCAATGATCTGCACCGTTTTTAATCCATCGTTGCTGTTCGCCGCCATTGCTGCATTGTTCTGAATTACATCAACCAGGTTTTGATATACTTTATCATGATTACTCATTGATCCCTGGTAAAACCCATATTCATTTGCTTTGTTACCTGCAGGCAACGGGGGAATGACATGATCTTGTATTTGCTGATACTCCAATACATTTAAATATTGTCCGCCGATCTTAACTGTTCCTTTTTCGCCAAAAATAGTCAGGGAGCCTTCCATGTTCTTTTGAAAACTATTTACAGTATAGTTGATCGCTCCCATTACTCCATTTTCAAATTCAAGTATCGCAACACCCGTATCTTCAAACTCAATGATATTTTTGTGTGCAAAATTCTTTTTAAATGCTTTTACTTGTTTTACATCCCCGATCATCCAATATAGAAGATCAATAAAATGGCTGAATTGGGTAAACAGCGTTCCGCCATCCTGCTTCATGGTTCCCTTCCATGAATTCTCATAATATTTTGCATCACGATTCCAAAAGCAATTCAGTTGAATACTATAGATGTTGCCGAGTTTTTTTTCATCAAGCAATTTCCTTACAGCAACAACCGGGGGATTAAACCGGTTTTGTTTCACAACAAAAAGATGTTTGCCTGCCTTCTCCGCTTCCTGTATCATCGCCAGGCAATCGGAAGAACTGATCGCCATTGGTTTTTCACATAATACGTGACAGCCTGCCTGTAATGAAATTATCGAATGAGCGGCATGCAAACCATTTGGCGTACATATAACTGCAACATCAATTCCTCTTTTATTGGCAAACAATTCTTCAATAGAAGTAAATACATCAGCATTAATTTTTTTTCCTGCTTCTTCTGCTTTGGTTCTGATGATATCACAAACAGCCACCAGTTTTCCAAAAGTTTGTATTTGCTCAGCATGACGCTTTGCAATATTTCCGCAACCAATGATGGCAAATGATAGTGACATTTATAACCGGGCTAAATAAGATCAGCAAAACTTTTTTCCATCTTTCTGAAAGTGCGGATGCCAATAAGCAGAAAAATAATTATTACAGCAAGAGAAAGGAACATACCATTCCAATAGATCGGTGTTTTGTCTCCAAAAAAACACCAGCGAAAACCATCGATCACTCCTGCCATTGGATTAAGATAATACAGCATACGAAATTTTTCAGGAATAATTTCCGCCGCTTTTTCAGAAGTGAATCCGACAGGAGATAAATACAAACCTATCTGAACAAGAAAAGGAACTACATGTTTGAAATCACGGTATTTTACATTTAAAGCTGTTAACCACAGACCAACGCCAAAACTTGCAATGAAAGCAAGAAGAATAAATACAGGAAGGATCAAAAGGTTTATTGATGGAGCTGTTCCGTACCAGGTCATTAATAAAAACATCAATCCAAGAGATATAAAAAAATCAACAAGACTGGTAATGACAGATGCAGCTGGTATGATCATTCTTGGAAAATAAACCTTGGATATGAGATTCTGATTTCCAATTAAACTGTTACCCGCCTCTGTCAAACCCGCTGCAAAAAACTGCCAGGGCAAAAGTCCCGCAAAAACAAGTATTGCATACTCTACTCCGGCAGGTGCCGTGAATTTGGCAACTTTGCCAAAAACAAAAGTAAATATCATCATTGTAAGAACAGGTCGCAATACACTCCATACTACACCGATCACCGTTTGCTTATAACGAACTTTAAGATCCCGCCAGCTTAAAATGTAAAACAATTCGCGGTAGCGCCAAAGATCTTTCCAATAGTTCTTTTCCGCACGACCGGGTTCTATAAAGACTTCAAATGACATTCAATTAAGTTTTCAATTATTTACTGTTGAAAGAAATTTTTCTTTATATACCTGCGTGACGCCATCTTGTAAATTGATTGTTGCTTTCCATCCTAACATTGACAGTTTTGAAACATCCATCAATTTTCTTGGAGTGCCGTCAGGTTTTGATGCATCAAAAACAATTTTACCACTATAACCGACAATATCTTTCATCATCTCAGCAAGTTCCTTAATACTGATATCTACACCAATTCCAATATTCATTAACCCGGGCTCATTATAATTTTTCATCAGGAAAACACATGCGTCAGCCATGTCATCTGCATGTAAAAATTCACGTCGTGGTGTGCCGCTTCCCCATACAATTACTTCAGGTTGATCATTAATTTTTGCTTCATGAAATTTTCGAAGCAGGGCCGGCAGCACATGAGAATTATTCAGATCGTAATTATCATTCGGCCCATAAAGATTGGTGGGCATGACCGAAATAAAATTGCATCCATACTGGCTGCGGTAAGCATCACACATTTTTATACCCGCAATTTTTGCAATGGCATAAGGCTCATTAGTGGGTTCCAATAACCCGGTAAGCATGTAATCCTCTTTCAATGGTTGAGGAGCAAGTTTTGGATAAATACAAGAGGAGCCGAGAAATAATAATTTTTTTACATTGTTCCTGTAAGCATTCTCGATCACATTTGATTGGATCATCAGGTTATCGTACAAAAATTCTGCACGATAAGTATTATTGGCAAGAATGCCACCCACTTTTGCAGCTGCCAAAAAAACATAACCTGGTTTTTCCTTTGCAAAAAAATCAGCAACCGCCTGTTGATCTCTTAAATCAAGCTCATCAGAAGTTCTGAAAACAAAATTTTCAAAGCCATCCTTTTTCAATTTTCTAAGAATGGAACTACCTACCATTCCGCGATGGCCCGCAATATAAATTTTATCATTTTTATCCATAATATCTATATGGGAAATGCGATCGGAATTTTATTATTCATGGCGTGGTAAAACGTGAAAGCCAGCCTGCAGTAATAATTTTTGTTTTTTGAAAAGTTCAAGGTCATAATCTACCATTTCTTTCACCATCTCCTGTAAAGTATATTTTGGTTGCCATCCGAGTTTTTCTTTTGCCTTTGTCGCATCACCAATTAGCAAATCAACTTCGGTAGGACGGAAATAATTTGAATCCACCGCAACAACTTCCTGCCCTGGTTTTAAACTGAAGTTTTCATCGCATGTTGTAACAAATCCTTTTTCATCTTTTCCTTTTCCCTTAAATTCAAGTTCCGCACCAAGTTCTTTAAATGTCAATCTGATAAAGTCACGGACAGTCGTTGTAATGCCAGTTGCTATTACAAAGTCTTCCGGTTCATCCTGCTGTAACATCATCCACATTGCTTCAACATAATCTTTTGCATGTCCCCAATCCCGGCTGGCGTTTAGATTCCCAACATATAGTTTATTGATCATTCCTAATGCGATCTGTGCAACGCCTCTTGTGATCTTTCTTGTTACAAAAGTTTCCCCGCGTAATGGGCTTTCATGATTGAATAAAATCCCATTGCATGCAAACATGTTATAAGCTTCGCGGTAATTTACCGTTGTCCAATATGCAAACAATTTAGCAACACCATATGGTGAGCGGGGATAAAATGGTGTTTTTTCAGATTGAGGTATTTCCTGCACCAGGCCATATAATTCGGATGTAGATGCCTGGTATATTTTTGTTTTTTTTGTAAGCCCAAGCAATCGAACTGCTTCCAGGATACGTAATGTTCCAATGCCATCAGCATTGGCTGTGTACTCAGGCGTATCAAAACTCACTTTCACATGACTCATAGCACCCAGGTTATAGATCTCATCAGGTTGAATTTCCTGGATTATTCGAATAAGGTTTGTGCTATCAGTAAGATCACCGTAATGCAATATAAAATTGCGACTTGAAACATGGGGATCCTGGTAAAGATGATCAATACGGTCAGTGTTAAAAAGAGATGCTCTTCTCTTGATACCATGAACAATATAGCCCTTCTTTAACAAGAATGCTGAAAGATAAGCACCGTCCTGCCCAGTAACACCGGTGATCAATGCAGTTTTATTCATTACAATATTATGCTGGTTGCCCTTGTTTTTTTACTCTCGCCTCGATGATGCGTTGTAACCCTTCTTCTAAGGTAATGAAAGGATGATTCAATAAATTTTGCATCTTTTTGATATCAGGTTGCCGCCTTGTCATATCGCCTTCGGCTAATGGCGGCAGATGTACAATCTCCGATTTTGATTGAGTGATCTTTTTAATTGCCCTTGCCAATTCCAAAACTGATAGCTCATGATCATTACCAATGTTCACTACATCATCTATATATTTATCATGCAACAGGCAATTTACAGTAGCTTCCAAATGATCATCTATATAACAAAACGTTCTTGTTTGTCCGCCGTCACCGTAAATAGTGATCGGCTTATTTTTTAATGCTGCATCAATAAATCTTGATACAACGAAATCGGGGCTTTGCTTTGGACCATATGTATTAAAAAAACGGAAAATGGTATACTCAAGCTGGTATTCCTGGTAATAGGATCGGCAAAAAGACTCTCCTGCATTTTTTACAACTGCATAAGGAAGTCTGGAATTAAGTGGTGTGTTATGTTCATGCTGGGGAAGATGAACAGGTTCGCCATAAACTTCAGATGATGAGGCGTAAAAAACCCTTTTAACCCCTGTGTTTTTACATAATGTCAATACATTTCTTATTCCCTGCAAGTCATGCAACACTAATACCGGGTGATCCAATGTTCTTTTTACCCCAACTACAGCAGCATAATGGAATACATAATCGAATCCAAAAGTTTGAAAGATTGATGCAATATCATTCAGGTCATTTACATCCGCTTTAATAAAACGAAACTTATCAGAAACGGGAAGATTTTGTGAGCGACCCGTAAGATAATTATCCACCACAACAACTTCTGCGTCCGTATTATTTAATAAATACTCACTCAATGAACTGCCAATAAATCCTGCTCCACCTGTTACTAATATTTTCATACAATTTTTTTTACAATTTATATGATCGAAACTTTTTGTTGTACCTGTTGATTTATCCATTTATAAGTCATCTCCATCCCCTTACGCAAAGGAATGCCCGGCTCCCATCCTAATTTTTCACGGATCAATTTATTATCAGAGTTTCTTCCTCTTACTCCTGTCGGACCCGGAATATTTTTTATTGAAATGTTCTTACCGCTAATATCTATAACCATTTTTGCAAAATCATTTATTGAGATCATTTCTTCTGAACCAATGTTTACCGGTCCTGAAAAATCAGAATCCATTAAACGACGAACAGCTTCCACACATTCATCAATAAACAGAAATGAACGTGTTTGTTTACCGTCTCCCCATACTTCAATGACTGATCCATTTTCGGATTCTGCTACTTTCCTGCATAAGGCGGCTGGAGCTTTTTCTTTTCCACCAGTCCAGGTACCCTGTGGTCCAAAAATATTGTGGAACCGTGCAACCTTTACTTTTATTTTAGTATTGCGCTGATAAGCAAAATAAAGACGCTCACTAAAAAGTTTTTCCCAACCATATTCGCTATCTGGCGCTGCAGGATATGCTGAATCTTCGTTGCATTTGGGATTGTCTGGATCAAGCTGGTTATATTCAGGATACATGCAAGCCGACGAAGAGTAAAATATTTTTTGTACCCCTGCTTTTTCTGCGGCATCAAGTACATTTAAATTACATAAAGCAGAATTATGCATTACTGCGGCATCATGATCCCCGGTGAAAATATATCCTGCACCACCCATGTCTGCCGCTAATTGATAAACCTCACTCATTCCTTTCACCGCTTTTTCTGCAACTTGTGAATCCCGAAGATCTCCTATAACAAATTCGTCTGCTTTATTATTGCCATACTCATTTTCTTTCAGGTCAACACCTCTTACAAAATAGCCTTCCCTTTTTAACCGGTTTATAAGATGTCCGCCAATGAACCCACCTCCACCACATACTAATGCTGTTTTCATTTTGATATTTTTTTATAAATGTTTTTTAAATACTGGCCATACCCGCTTTTTTCCAGCGCAGTAGCCAGTTGTAAAAGTTGTTCTGTATTTATAAATCCCCTGTTGTAAGCTACTTCTTCGATGCAACCAACTTTATATCCCTGTCTCTTTTCAATTACTCTTACGAATTCACTTGCATCACTGAGTGAATCAAAAGTACCTGTGTCAAGCCAGGCAGTCCCACGATCCATGATGGCCACTTTCAGTTTGTTTTTCTCCAGGTAAATTTTATTTACATCAGTGATCTCATATTCTCCTCTTGCAGATGGTTTTAAATTTTTTGCAATATCAATTACTGAGTTGTCATAAAAATATAAACCAGGCACTGCATAGTTTGATTTTGGTTGCTTTGGTTTTTCTTCAATGGAAATGGCCATACTATTTTCATCAAACTCAACTACCCCATATCGTTCGGGGTCTGAGACATGATATGCAAATACACAACCGCCTTCAATATTTGTTAAGGAAGATAACAGTGCTGAAAAACCTGCGCTGTAAAAAATATTGTCACCTAATATTAGTGCCACTTTATCATTCCCGATAAATGATTCGCCGATCACAAAAGCCTGCGCCAGTCCATTTGGAACTTCTTGTATTGCATATTGAAAATTGCAACCAACGTGGCTACCATCACCTAATAATCTTTTGAATTGTGAATTATCTTCCGGTGTAGTGATGATAAGAATATCTTTTATTCCCGCCAGCATTAAAACGGAAAGCGGATAATAGATCATCGGTTTATCATAAACCGGCATAAGCTGTTTTGAAATAGCTTTTGTAATTGGATATAGTCTTGTGCCTGAACCGCCGGCGAGTATAATTCCTTTCATAAACCTCAACCCTAAAAGGGCTTTTAGTTATAATAAAATTTTAATCTCTCTTAAGATACTGCAAATCGTAATATTTCTGGTATTCCCCGGAAGTAACATTGTTTAACCACTCCTTGTTTTGCAAATACCACTCTATTGTTTCACTTAAACCTTGCTCAAAAGTAACAGATGGTTTCCAATTAAGCTCTTTGCTAAGTTTGGTTGCATCAATTGCATAACGCTTATCATGACCTGGACGATCTTTAACGTATGTGATCAAGCCGTCACTTGTACCCGGCGCATTTCCTAATTTTTCGTCCATCATTTTGCAAAGCAGTTTCACTAATTCAATATTCTGCCATTCATTGAAGCCACCAATATTATAGGTGTCAAAAATTTTTCCTTTATGAAATATAGCATCAATTGCTCTTGCATGATCTTTTACATAGAGCCAATCCCGTGTATATTTTCCATCTCCATAAACTGGTAATGGTCTTTTTTGAATGATATTATTTATAAAAAGCGGGATCAGTTTTTCAGGAAAATGATAAGGGCCATAATTATTTGAGCAATTTGAAATAATAACTGGCAAATGAAAAGTTTCACCATAAGCTCTTACAAAATGATCTGACGAGGCTTTCGATGCAGAATACGGTGAGTTTGGTGCATAAGCCGTTGTTTCGGTAAAAAATCCTTTTTCACCAAGGCTACCAAATACTTCATCAGTTGAAATATGATAAAATAATTTTCCTGAAAGATCCTTCCAGTATTTTTTAGCAATGTTTAATAAATTGACCGTGCCAATAATATTGGTGTAAACAAAATCAAGCGGCGAAAGAATTGAACGGTCAACATGCGATTCAGCTGCCAAATGAATAACACCATCAATTTTATAATCATTAAAGATCCTTTCCAGATCGCTTACTTCTAAAATATTTACCCTTTCAAAAACATAATTCGGCATGTCTTCTACATCACGCAAGTTCTCAAGATTACCTGCATAGGTCAATGCATCAAGATTGATAATACGATAGGATGGATACCTGTTTAAAAATAACCGGACGACATGACTGCCGATAAAGCCGGCACCGCCGGTAACTAAAATATTCCTTTCAAAATTCATGCTGCGAAAATGAGTGAATTTTTTTTATACCAATCAAAAGTTATTCTCAACCCTTCAGCCGGTGATGTGGCCGGATCATACCCCAATAATCTTTTTGCTTTTGAGACATCTGCAAGACTGTGTTTTATGTCACCGTCCCTCTCTGGGCCATGAGTTGCCTTAATCCTCTTTCCTGAAATTTCATTTAAAATATCAAACAGTTGATTCAAAGATGTCTGTTCTCCTTTTGCAATATTATATACCTGGTTTAAGGCATTGGGATTATCTGTAAATATTGCCAAAAAATTTGCCTGCACGACATCTTCTACAAATGTAAAGTCACGGCTACTATCACCTGCTCCGTTTATCATGGGAGGTTTTTCTTCAAGCATTGCTTTAATAAATAAAGGTATCACTGCAGCATAAGGGCCTGCTGGATTTTGTTGTGGTCCATACACATTAAAATATCTAAGACCCACAAACTCCATATCATACAATTCTGCAAACACTTTTGCATAAAGTTCATTTACCAGCTTGGTAACACCATAAGGTGAAATAGGAGAACCGATCTTATCTTCTACTTTTGGAAGACCGGGATGATCGCCATATGTAGATGATGAGGCGGCATATACAATTCTTTTTATTTTATTTTCCCGTGCGGCATTAAAAATGTTTAATGTTCCCGTTGCATTTACTTCATGTGTGGTAATAGGATCTTTAACCGACCGTGGCACCGAACCAAGTGCTGCCTGGTGTGAAACGACATCTATTCCTTCAGTAGCTGCGAGACAAACTCCATAGTTCCTGATATCACCTTCTATAAATTCAAACTTATCATATTCTTTAAACGCCGATATATTGGCAAACCTTCCTGTTTCAAGATTGTCAAGCACTTTAACCGCAGTAATACGGTCATCATTCATTAATCTAAGTACAAGGTTGGAACCTATAAATCCTGCGCCGCCTGTAACCAATATCTTCATTATACCTGCTGACTTTTAAATTATTTTCTTTTGAATAAATTTTTCAATCTGCTAAGGGCAAAAATTCTCTTGGGTGTGTCTTGTCCTTGTTCAATTTCATAATAACCTCCTCCATAGCCATACCCATAACCATACCTGCCATAACCATAGTAGCCATACCCCGGCTTTAATTTAACATCGTTGATAATAATCGATATTTTCGGCAACTTGCTCTCGCGATACAATTCATCAATTAATGAAATTTGCTTTTTATAAGTATAACCTTGCCGAACTATATAAAGTGTAGTATTAGCAAAACTTCCTAATGTCATTGCATCACTTACCATGCCTACGGGTGCAGTATCAACAAGTATCACATCAAAGTTTTCTTTTAACCATTTAAACATTTCTTCAACTCTTGAATCAAGCAGAAGTTCAGCAGGATTTGGAGGAACTGGTCCGCAACTTATTCCATAAAGATTTTCATAGCCCGGAATCTTTACCGGCAGATCCGCCATCTCTGCTTTACCTACAAGAAAATTGGTGATACCTTGTTTACTATTCAATTTCATACCAGAAAAAAGTTTTGGCTTGCGAATATCAAATTCAAGCATAACTGTTTTCTTTCCTGCCAACGCCATCACACCTCCCAGGTTTGTGGTAATAAATGATTTACCTTCTGCGCTAAACGAAGAAGTGATCATGATCACAGGCTTCTCTATTTTATTTAAGACATATTGAAGATTGGAACGTATGATCCTGAATTGCTCAGAAACCATTGATCGGTTTGTCTTGCTTACGATCATTGAGGTGCTGCTATATGAGTGACCTACTTCACCAAGAATAGAAACATCCGTTAATTTCTCAATATCATAACGGGTATTTATTTTATCATTAATAATTTCCTGGAAGAAAATGTACATGGCAGGCAATCCGAGACCAAGAATGATGGCTAATAATTGTATAGCTCTTTTGTTGGGTTTTATTGGTGTACTGGTAGGGTATGCAACCGATAACACTTTGGAGTTAGATACAGTGGCTGCTTGCTGCATTGCTGTTTCTTCACGCTGTTCCTGTAAAAATTTATATAAAGCAAGTTTGCTGTCCCTTTCTCTTTCCATTTCTACCAATCGCTGGATCTTTGCCGGCATTTCTTTTTGTTTATATAGAGCAGTGGTTCCTCTTTTGTAAAAATCATCTACGGCTGAGTTATAAGCTACCTTCACATTTTTAAGCGATTCCAAAATATTTGTTCGCAGCTTTTCCAACTCGGCATTTTTGGCCTGTACCTGCGGATTTTCTTCAGGTATCATTTGCTCAAGCAACCTTTTTCTATCGATCTGCATTTGGTTATATCCACTCACCATTACACCCAATGCCTGATCAGAAATGCTAAGAGATGAAGGCGTTTTTTCAAAATTATTCATCGAATCCTTAAGATATGCCGTCATTATATCGATGATAACCAATTGTTGTTTTTGATTTTGAATTTGCTCATCCGCTCGTGTTTGGATTTCAAAAAAAGAAGCCAATTGATTTTCATACCCAGACAAGTTCTCGTCATTTATATATACTATTCTTTTTGCTTCAATGCTATCAAGATCGCGGTCAATTCTGCTGAGCTGACCAATGATATATTCAAGGCGCTGCTTAATTGTAGCATTCTTATCATCAATACTTGCATCTTTATAGCGAACCATTAAGTTATTTACAATATCTGCAGCCAATGCAGAATTTGTATAATCTATCTGGATATTATAAATACTGGAACCAGGAATTTTTGGAGCTACCCGCACAATTGGTGCATATATAGAAGCTTGTTCAAATGTAGGCTTCCATTCAACATTAAATTCTTTCCCTTTTGTACCATTGTGTACCCTGGTAAGCGAAAAAAGCCCATAAGAATTTCCAAAAACATCACCATACTTGAACTTCTCGGATTCCTTATTTACTCTAAACTCATTTTCAGCTGGAAATGTAAAATTCATTTTGAACGAACTAAAAGAATCGGCGAGCTTAATAATATTTAGCCGGAAAGGGCAATCAGTATATATATTAAGTGTTTTGATCTTACCAACTGCAAAATAGTTTGTCTGCAATTGAACCGAATCAACTACCCGTTCCATCAAAGCCTGGGATTTCAGGATCTCAATTTCCGACTGTAAATCATTTACATTTTTTGCATTAAAAATGTTATCGAATTTTCCACTGCTGCTTTGAGCCTCCTGCTTGAAAATTAACGTACCAGTCACCCTATAGATCGGGGTGGTATAGCGCAGGTATAAATAAGCGCCAAGCAGGCAAAGCGCAACAGATACCAGGAATACCGGGAGAAACCTAACGTACTTAAAGAATAGATCTTTTATGGAAAGACTACCGAGATCTTTGTTAACAGGTTGATGACCCTCCATTAATTAATGTTGTTTGTTTTAATTGGCGGAGAAAATACCATACAATAATATCAGCATGTTGATAACGCTGAAAGCCAGGCCCAGACGCTGATTAAATACCTGTTCGCCTAATCTTGCCCCATATTTATTAGGGTTCACAAGCACCACATCATTTTGCCGGAGAAAATAATACGGAGATTCAAAAACTTTTTTAGATGAAAGATCAATGGTGCCATGTTCAATAGTTGAATCCGTTGGCCGAAGAATTACAACTTCCTCCTTCTTGCCATAATCAGTTATACCCCCGGCTAGACCTACCGCTTCAAATATTGTCATTTTTTCGGAGGGTATAGTTATAGGTCCGGGTCTCGAGACTTGACCAAGCATTGTAATTTTATAATTAAGCAGGTGAACAAGCACCGAAGGGTTTTGCAATGGCCCGGTGAGTTTTTTTCTAATTTCTTCAGAAAGCTGAGTTTTTGTTAGCCCTCCTGCTTTTATTTTTCCAATCCTTGGATATTGTATGTTACCATCCAAATCCACCAGGAACCCTTGAGTGGAAGCATCGCCAGTTCCCTTATTTGCAAGATTAAACATTGCATCAGTTGCTCCTCCGTCAATAGCATCACTATAAACAACAATGGACAACACATCACCTTTTTGGATCAACGGCTCTGAGTATTTCACCTCCACTTTCGCGGAAGTATCTGTAAAATCTTCAACATAGCCTAGTGGTTTCTGTGATCTACAGGAAGAAAATATAATAACTACAAAAATTGAGAAAAGCAGAAAAGCGAGGATTTTCATGAAGGCAATATTGGTTTTGAGTGGATTTCCGTTTCCAAATATAACGTTTGTTTTATTTTATTTTTATCGGAGCCAGCTTTGTTTTTTCAATAATTGCTACCAGCATATAACCAAGGCTATCGATCGCTACTGTTGCTTTTTTATGTTTTACCTCTAACACCTCCCCTTCCTGATCCATTAAAGGTCCGGTTGTTATTTTCACCCGTTCATTCACTTTTATCTCAATTGGTTTTACCTCTACATTTTCATATTCATCCAAAAACCGCTTGATGGCATTGATCTCTTTTTCTTTTATCACCGCAGGTTTTCCCTGCCAATATACAAAGTTGATAACTCCCGGTGTCATTCTTACTTCTGTTCGGTCTTCATCATTCACTTTCACAAAAACATAAGATTTGAACAAAGGTTCTTCCACCACTTTTACACGGTCACTCCATTTTCTTCTTACCTTATTAAGTGGGCAATATCTTTCCACTCCTTTTTCTGCCAGCAGCTGGTTTACTTTTTTTTCCCATCGTGGCCGGGTGTATACGGCTAACCATTTTCTTTGGCTCACAAGAACTTTTTTTGACAGCTTCGCCATCTCAGTCACATCGGTAAGGTTACGTATGACTGGTTTTCAGGGATGACTTTTGAATCGAAACGGTTAATTACGATTCGGTTGCAAATATAGGGTGAAATGTGACTGAGGATAAAGCAAACCCGTCGGATTCTGAATGATTTGTTCCCACGGAGTTAATAACTATAATTCGGCTATCCAAACCGGAAATAGTAGTTTAAAGCCTTATCCGTTTTAAATTACCTTTAGCGCAAAACCGATTGCTTTGAACCAACGTTTTTATTCTCTGGATGTATTTCGTGGCGCAACTGTGTGCCTGATGATACTAGTAAATAATCCCGGCACCTGGGCTCACATTTACAACCCGCTTGAACATGCTCCATGGCATGGATTAACGCCAACCGATCTCGTTTTCCCATTTTTTTTATTTGCTGTGGGCAATGCTCTTGCATTTATAATGCCAAAGCTGGAAACAGGTGGTGATGCTATGTTTTGGAAAAAAGTTTTAAAACGAACGTTGCTGATCTTTTTGATCGGGCTCTTTTTGAACTGGTGGCCTTTTGTTACGGAAGTGAACAGGGTTATAGAAGGAACAAATGACTTTCAAAAAGAAACAATATTCAAAGGCTTTACCTGGATCGATTATACAAAAAATAAAGCTGGTGAAATAGTAGAAGTTGTAAAAGGCATAAGAGTGTTGGGCGTATTGCAACGGATCGCCCTGTGTTATTTTTTCGCCTCTATCATTATATATTATTTGAAAGTGAGGAAATCATTTCTAGTGGGACTTATTTTACTTCTTATTTATTGGGTGCTTTGCTATGTAGCAAATCCCGCAGATCCATACAGTCTGCATGGCTGGTTTGGAACTGGTATAGACAAAGCTATTCTTAGTGAGACACATATGTATAAAGGAGAGGGTATCGCTTTTGATCCCGAGGGATTGATGAGCACATTGCCCGCAATTGTGCAGGTGATATTCGGGTATCTCGTTGGTGACTATATTCAAAAGAAAGGAAAGAATTTTGAAATGCTGAGCGGATTGTTTGTTGCCGGTATTGCCATGCTTGTTACAGGCTTTTGCTGGGATATGATTTTCCCCATAAATAAAAAAATATGGACAAGTTCTTACACAGTTTATACATCGGGTCTTGCCATCATCACTATTGCCACCATGATCTATATGATAGAATTTAAAAATGCAAAAGGTTGGCTGAGTAAATTCTTTGATGTGTTTGGTAAAAACGCATTGTTTGTTTTTGCACTCAGCGCCTTTTTACCAAGAACCCTTGGTTTGATAAAACTTAGTGATGGAGTAAACCCGTGGAACTGGCTCTACAAAAAAGTTCTCATTAATATTCCGGGTGCAGCAGAGAATGGTTCGCTTGCTTATGCCATTTGTGTTATTACTCTAATGTGGTTTATCTGCTGGTGGATGGATAAAAAGAAAATCTATGTGAAAGTATAGTTCACGAAAATAAAATCACTTAATTCAAGCTACTGGTTTTTAACATCCTGCGATGTTTCCTCGCAAACACTTGTTTTAATTCTTATTCCAACTGGCACGGTAATTGAAAAATGGTAATACAATACCAAAAACCAGTGTTATGAAAAAGAATCTTCAAAAGAAAAAACAAAAAAGACAGGCACAAAATAAAAAGTCAAGATTTTCAGATTATAAAGAAGATTTTGTGATTACAGAACAGGAAGAAAGAGAAGGTGGGTATTTTGGTAGATATAATTTTAAAACAGTTACTACATAAATATTTTCTCATAAGCAGTTAGTTTTGGTTGCGACCTCTGTTTCTACAGAGGTTTTTTATTTGATACAAGTTCAGAAGCTTTAACATTTCTCTGCATGTACCTGGTAATTATATCGCATCTATATTGAAACATAAAAAATGAAACAGTTATATTTTATTTGCGTTGCAATTTTAATGATAACAATCTCTTGCAAATCGGCTAAAGAAACAATGAAGACAACAACTCCCTTATTCAATACAAAATGGTCGTTGAAAAAAATTTATAGCGATGGCAAAGAAGAGTCAGTAAACACAAAGGCCTTTATCCGCTTCGATAAAGAAAAAGGAAGCGCTGGTGGAAATGGCAGTTGTAATAGTTTTGGAATCACTGCTGCTATTAATGGCAATGAAGTGAGTTTTAAAAATATTTTTTCGACAAAAATGTATTGTGAGCAGGTTCAGTCGATCGAAAACAAATTTTTAGGTAGTTTGGAAAAAGTAACCCGCTATGAAATAAAAGATAAATCCTTGTTGTTGTATAATGATAAAAATTTGTTGTTGGAGTTTGCTGCGGCAGATGAAATAAAAAGCACCGAATAAATCGGTGCTTTGCTTCATTATTATTCTCCCACCACCTCATCTCTCCCCTTCTTTTTCCAACTCTTGTGTTTTGCTCCATCCATCTTTACAATTTTTGGAGTGAATTTTCCTACAACATCAACCAATGCTTTTTGAGATTGCATTACCACTTCAATGTCTTTGTAAGCAAAAGGTGATTCATCTAATCCGCCTCCCAGCAATTTTACTTTATGCTTTTCCAATTCTTCCTTGAACTGTTTATCTGTTACCGATTCCATTGCTCTCGTTCTACTCATTTTTCTTCCTGCTCCATGTGATGCAGAATTCACAGATGCTGTTTCACCTTTACCTTTTACAATAAAACCCGGAGCAGTCATTGAGCCGGGAATAATTCCTAATACATCTTTACCAGCAGGTGTTGCACCTTTACGATGAACGATCAGATCTTTTCCTTCCCATTTTTCTTTCCATGCAAAGTTGTGATGGTTCTCTACCATCTTCATTGGCTTTCTTCCTAACTGCTTTGCGATCTTTTCATGAATTATATGATGACAGGCAGATGCATAATCACCAGCCAAGTTCATAGCATTCCAGTATTCAATCCCTTCTTCTTCATCTAAACTTAACCAGGCCAGATTTTTTGCTTCGCCAGGTAAACGTCTTTTACTGATAGCGATCTTTGTGTAGTGATTAGCAATGTTTGCCCCTAATGCTCTTGAACCGGAGTGTGATAACAAACCAACATAATTTCCCGGTTCAACATTCAACACATTATCTTTCTCATTGATCTCAACAACACCAAATTCAACAAAGTGATTACCTGAACCCGAAGAACCTAATTGTTTCCATGCCCTTCCATGCAAATTTTTCAGCAATGGCATTTGATAAAACAGTTCATTCTCCATTACTTCATGATCCTCTGCCTGGTCAAACTGTTGTCCGCTTCCAAATAATGTTGCTTCCAGTAATTCTCTGGTGAAATAATTTTCTTTTTGTATCAACTCTTTCGGATCGATATCAAAAACACTCAAACACATTCTGCAACCAATATCAACACCGACACCATAAGGAATAACAGAATTTTCTGTTGCCAATACACCACCGATAGGTAAACCATAACCGCTATGTGCATCTGGCATTAATGCTCCGGCGACACTGATCGGTAATTTAGCTGCCTGGTACATTTGGTGCATGGCTCCTTCTTCAATATGTTCCTGTCCGAACACATTGAACTGAATACCGCTTTGATTTAAAGAAACGGCCTCTCCCAATCCCTCCGAAGGAGGGGCTTTTGGAAGCAACTGCTTTGCGATCTGTCCTAAGGTTTCATCAGCAACATAATCTTGTGGTAATTGCAACACTTCTTTCAGTATCTCAAATGCTTTTTCTTTTGAATGATGTTTGAAATTCTTTTCCATCACATTCATGGCAATACTGATCACCGGTCCTTCCGGATAGCCTAATGCTCTGATTTCTTTTCCTTGTATTTTTAATTTGCTCATAAATTCAACTTTAAAATTAGTTCAATTCTTGTCGAATAGAATTCTCAACTGTACAAGAGTGCGACGCAACCAAAGTTTAATAGTAGCACTACAGCCTGGTACATAAAAAATCTGAACTGGGATTTATGAGATATTTGAGATGAATGGGAAAAGTTATCCTATAATCCCATTCATCCTACTCATCCCAGTTCAGATATCATTTCTGCGGCACAAAGATCTGTTTCAACTGTTCGATCAATCCCGCAGTTGCGGGACCACTCACACTGATGTTGCTGATCTTGTCTGCAATTTTTTCCACGTATTCCATTTCCTTCAACTTCCACAACATTGCATTTTCTTCCATCAGCTTGGCAGTGTTCAACAGGCTGCGGGTACTTGCAGTTTCTTCACGACGCATAATGGTGTTAGCCTGCGCTTTCTTTTCAGCGATCAATACCTG